>ERZ1066118.30-NODE-30-length-181657-cov-16.596122_pt1 | contig 181657 bp, 169 predicted proteins | sample MGYA00382765_ERZ1066118 | MGnify/ENA primary metagenome ERZ1066118 (study PRJEB33369, sample SAMEA5778348) | biofilm metagenome | biome: Industrial cooling water; feature: Water cooling tower basin; material: Biofilm | place: United Arab Emirates | collected... | reverse complement strand
ATCCGTCGGCGTTGGGGGCCGTGCAGTGGGCCGGGGTCGTCTACCTGGGGTGGGTAGGCCTGCAATTGATCTTCGCCCGCGCCGGTGCGGCGGGCGCCACGTTGCTGCCGATGGGTCATGCGCGATTCTTTCGGCAGGCGTTCCTCATCACCCTCGTCAACCCAAAGGCCATCGTCTTCTACATGGCGTTCTTCCCGCTGTTCATCGATCCGCCGACGCATCGCGGAGCCGTGACCTTCCTGGCGATGGGCGCCACGATCTCCTTGCTGACGCTGGCCTACGGGGCTGTCCTGGTGGTGGCCGGCAACGCGCTGGCGCGCCGTCTCGGGCGACGCGCGGGGTTGGCCGCCTTGGCGCGGCGCACGGCCGGTGTCGTGCTGATCGCGTTCGGCGTCCGCATGGCGGGCGCCTGAGATGAGGTCCGGCGCACCAGCACCGACGCCGCGGCCAGTCGGATCCCCGATGACGCTCGCGGTGACGTTCGAACAAGGGCGACGACGCCGTCGTGGCCGCACCCATGGAACCGTGGACCCGATCGATGGCTAGGATCTTCGTCGTTGCGAACCAAAAGGGCGGCGTGGGCAAGACCACGACCAGCCTGAACCTCGCCGCCGCACTGGCCCGGCTCGGCAAGCGGGCGTTGCTGGTGGATCTCGACCCGCAGGGCAACGCCACAATGGGGGCCGGGGTCGACAAGCGCAGCCTGAAACGCACGGTGTACCAAGTGCTGATCGGGCAGGCGACACCGTCCGAGGTGCGGCTGCGTTCCGAGGCGGGCGGCTTCGACCTGCTGCCCGCCAATCGCGATCTGGCCGGTGCGGAACTCGAGTTGATCGACCTGGAGCGTCGCGAGCGGCGCCTGAAGGACGCTCTTGCCACCCTGGCCGCCGACTACGACTTCATCCTGGTCGACTGCCCGCCATCGTTGTCGCTGCTGACGCTCAACGGCTTGACGGCGGCTCAAGGCGTCATCATCCCGATGCAGTGCGAATACTATGCGCTGGAAGGATTATCAGACTTGGTGGGCACGATCAAGAAAGTACGCGCCAACTTCAATCCAGATTTGCGCGAAATAGGGCTGCTGCGGGTGATGTACGACCCGAGGATGACGCTCGCCCAACAGGTCTCGGCGCAACTCGAGCAGCACTTCGGCGACAAGGTGTTCCGCACCATCGTCCCGCGGAACGTGCGCTTGGCGGAGGCGCCCAGCCACGGCCTTCCCGGCGTGGCCTTCGATCCGGCTTCCAAGGGCGCGCGCGCTTACCTGGATTTCGGTGCGGAAGTGATTGCCCGCCATGGTGGTTCGGCCACGTCTGGCGTGCCGCCGACGCCATCGCCCGCCTCTTCGGCCCCTCCCTCGTCCGCGCCCGCCGCGGCATGACGAGGGATCGCGCTTCCCTGATTCCAGCACTTCGGCTCACCACACCATGAAGAAACCCAAGGGACTCGGGCGGGGCCTGGACGCCTTGCTGGGCGCCGACGCCCCCGCCGCCTCGTCATCGCAATCCGTCGTCGATGGGTCGACGGCCGCAGGCCCGCCAGGAGCCCCCACCAGCCTGCCGCTCGATCAGCTGCGGCCGGGGCGCTACCAGCCGCGCACCCGCATGGACGAAGCCGCGCTCCAGGAACTCGCCGATTCCATCCGCACGCATGGCCTCATGCAGCCCGTCGTCGTGCGGCCCGTGGGACCGGGGGCTTGGGAGATCGTCGCCGGAGAGCGGCGCACGCGCGCCGCGCGCCTGGCGGGCCTGACCGAAGTGGCGGTGGTCGTGCGCGACGTGCCCGACGAGCAGGCGCTCGCCCTGGCGCTCATCGAGAACATCCAGCGCGAGGATCTCAACCCCCTGGAAGAAGCGCAGGCCGTGCGCCGCCTGATCGACGAGTTCGGCTACACCCACGAGCGCGCCGCGGAGGCCATCGGGCGGTCGCGCAGCGCCACCTCGAACCTGCTGCGGCTGCTCAACCTCGCTCCTCCGGTCCAGACGATGCTGTTGGCGGGCGACCTGGAGATGGGCCATGCGCGCGCGTTGCTCGCGCTGGAGGCCATCGCCCAGGCGGGCGCGGCGCAGCGCATCGTCGACCGCAGGCTTTCGGTGCGCGAGGCGGAGGCGCTGGTGGCGCGCATGCTGCAAGACAGCGACGCCGCCTCGCGCCGGGGCCGCGCCGCGGGGGCTCCGGACCCCGATGTCGCCCGCCTGCAGGAGCGCCTGTCGGACCTGCTGGCCACCCAGGTCGAGATCCGCCAGGGCGCGCGCGGTCGCGGGAGCATGGTCATCCACTTCGCGGACCCCGACATCTTCGCCGGCGTCCTGAAGAAGCTGAACCTGGGCGCCGCCGTCGAGGAGTGATGCGCGCTCAGACGCCGCTGGGGCGACGCAGGAACTCGCTGCGGTCGATCGACCGGATCCGCATGTTCTGCACGTCGCCGCCCTTGAGCACCCGGACCGGGATCTCCGTGCCCGCCGGGCCGACCGCCCACACGCGCTTGTAGAAGTCGGCCTGGTCGCCGACCTTCTCGGCGCCCACGCCCAGCACGATGTCGCCGGCGCTCACCCCAGCCGTCTCGGCGGGGCCGCCCGGCGCCACCCGCGTCACCATCAGGTTGCCCCTCACCACTTCGGTCGTCAGGCCCAGCCAGGGCTGCGCACGCGGCACCTTGCCCGCCGTACGGAGCTCCGACAGCACCGGCTTCAGCAGGTTCGTCGGCACGTACATGTTGCCCGGCACGCCCGCCTGTCCGGCGGCCGCGTCGTTGACGATCAGCGAGCCGATCCCGACCAGCTTGCCGTCCTCGGTGATCAGCGCCGCACCACTCCAGTTGTTGACCGGCGGGAAGGTGTACAGGGCCTTCTCGACCAGGTACTCCCAGTTCCCCGCGAACGGCTTGCGCGACAGCACGAACAGCGGCGTCGCCTCGGGCTCGCCCTGCCCGATGGTCAGCACGCGGGTGCGCTCGGCCAAGGTGTCCGAATCCCCCAGCTCCAGCGCCAGGCCGTCGATCGGCAGCGCCGTGCGCAGCAGTCCGAAGCCCGACGAATGATCGAAGCCCGCGACGCTGGCCGGGATGCGACGGCCCGTGACGGTCGTGACTTCCACCTTCTCGGCTTCCATCACCAGGTAGCCGATGGTGAGCACCGTGCGCTCGTCCAGGATGACGCCCGTGCCGATGCGGTTGGCCCCCAGCGTCTCGACGCTGACGCCGTCGCGCACGATCTCCGCGCTGACGCGCACCACGCTGGCCGCGTAACGCCCCAAGTCCGCGCTCCTGGCGGTCGGCCCGCCCGGCATGCGCGGCTGCGCGCCCATGCCCGGTGGCGGCTGCATGCCGGGCATTCCCGGCGCTCCGGGAGCGGTCGGCCCCGACGGCGGCATCGATTGCGCGCGCGGTGCGGCGCCTGGCGTGAGCCAGAGCGCCGCGGCGGCCAACGGCAGGGCCATCCAGGCGAGCTTGCCGCGGGTGGATCGGGAAGGGGTGCGGCTACGGACCAACGGCTGCATGGCAAGGCTCCGACACGGTGGGGACGGCGTTCGCCGATTCAGCAGAGCCGCCAACGAAATCTATGCCGGACGCAGTGCCATGCACAAGTGCGGGGGCATGCGCCCGTGCCACAAGCATTGCATCGCGCGTGCCTGCGCGCAATGCGATGCCGCGCCACGGCTGCGACCGATCGCCGCGGGCGCTGTGGCGCACGAGCACGCGGATGGCACGCGCTTTGACACGCACCTGTGGAAACTTCTAGAATCGAATGTCTTTGCCTGCTGCAACGGACTCGTGGGCCGCACAACGGTCATCAACAGATGCCCTTATGTTTGCCGCAGTCCTGATGCAGTTCGCCGCGGTCGCCCTCGGAACGTTGATTGCCGGGGTCGCATCCGACTGGACGAATGCGCGCTTTTTCCTGCTGGGAGGCGCGTCGGCGATGATCCCGAACGGGTTGTTCGCGTTGCGTCTGGCGATGCACCGTGGAAGGCGGCCGGAGTCGTACCCGGCGGTGTTCTTCCTCGGTGAGTTCGTCAAGATCGGGCTCACGGTCGTGCTCTTCGCGATCGTGGTGCGCTCGATGTCCGACGTGCGCTGGCTGCCCGCCTTGCTCGGGTTGATCGTCGCCCTGAAGGCGCCGCTGTTCACGCCTTTGTTCACCAGCAAAGCGGGCCAGTCAGGCACCCGAGACGACACTTGAGGCTCAACGAGAGCGCGCGCGACATGGCTGCAAGTTCCACCGGACCGACCGCATCGGAATACATCGTCCATCACCTGACGCACTTGAACACGTCGGGCGAGGCGCAAAAGAGCGTGGTCGACTTCTCGTTGATCAACCTCGATACGGTGGTCATCTCGGTCGTGCTCGGGCTGCTGATGGCCGGGCTGCTGCGCGCCGCCGCCAGCCGCGTCACCTCCGGCGTCCCGGGGCGCTTCACCGGCGCCATCGAATCCCTGGTGGAGTTCGTCCACGAGCAGACCCGCTCCATCGTCAAGGGCAACCACGCGATGATCGCGCCACTGGCGCTGACGTCCTTCGTGTGGATCGTGTTCATGAACCTGATGGACCTGCTGCCGGTGGACCTGCTGCCGCGCCTGTGGGAACTGTTCTACGGCGCCACCGGCCGCGACCCGCACCACGCCTACCTGCGCGTCGTGCCCACCGCCGACCTGAACGCCACGCTGGCCATGGCCCTGGTGGTGCTTGGCGCCTCCATCTACTACGGCATCAAGGTCAAGCACCCGGGTGGCTTCCTGCACGAGCTGTTCTCGGCGCCCTTCGGCTCGAACATCCTGCTGGCGCCCTTCAACTTCCTGCTGAACCTCATCGAATACGCGGCCAAGACGGTCTCGCTGGGCATGCGGCTGTTCGGCAACATGTTCGCCGGCGAGCTGGTGTTCATGCTGATCGCGCTGCTGGGCGCCACGCTGACCTGGTGGGGCATCGGGCTGCACATCGCGGCCGGCTTCGCCTGGGCGGTGTTCCACATCCTGATCATCGTCCTGCAGGGCTTCATCTTCATGATGCTGACCTTGGTCTACCTCGGCCAGGCGCACGAGGGCCACTGAGCGAGCAGAGCGCGCACGCGCCCCGGCCGGCCGCAGTTCCCTGGCGTCGGCCCGGTGGGGCGGCGCGACAAGCACGGCGGCCCGGTCCGCCGACGCCGCGGCCCACGGATCCACGTTCCTAGCAGTTTCCTTTTCGCAACCGAAGACACGGTCTTTACCTTTGGAGTTCTTTTCATGACCAACGTCGCTTTCGTCGCTCTCGCCTGCGGGATCATCATCGGCCTGGGCGCCCTGGGTGCCTGCCTCGGCATCGCCATCATGGGCGGGAAGTACATGGAAGGCGCAGCGCGCCAGCCCGAGCTCATGGACCGGCTGCAGACCAAGATGTTCCTGCTGGCCGGCCTGATCGACGCGGCGTTCCTGATCGGCGTCGGCATCGCGATGCTGTTCGCCTTCGCCAACCCGTTCCAGGGTTGATCGACGGCGTCTCGCCGGGCGCGTCCCTCGGCTGCCGGCCGTTGCCTGCGCCCCGGGGCGCACGCGGCGGATCGACGTCACGAGGGGCGACGACGGCGGGGCCGCGCAGTGGCTTTCCGGCGTCCCGCCCTCTCGTCAGCGGGCGCACTTAGAGCAACAGGAATCGAAACGTGAACATCAATGCGACCCTGATCGTCCAGATCGTCGTCTTCCTGGCGCTCTGGTGGTTCACCGCGAAATACGTGTGGCCGCCGATCACCCAGGCGCTGGACGAGCGTGCCAAGCGGATCGCCGACGGCCTAGCCGCCGCCGACCGCGCCAAGACCGACCTGGCCGCCGCGCAGAAGCGCGTCGACCAGGAGATCGCCACCGCGCGCGCCAGCGCCGGCGAAGTCCGCGCGCTCGCCGAGAAGCAGGCCACCGGCCTGGTGGAAGAGGCGCGTGCCGAGGCCGCCCGCATCGTCGCGGCCGCCAAGAAATCCGCCGAGGAAGAAGCGGCGCTGGCCGCGCAGCGCGCCAAGGAGCAGTTGCGCGAGCAGGTCGCTTCGCTCGCCGTGGCGGGTGCCGAGCGCATCCTGCGCCGCGAGATCGACGCGCAGCGCCACGCAGAGCTGCTGGCCAACCTCAAGAACGAGCTGCGCTGAGATGGCCGAGTCGCTGACCATCGCGCGGCCGTACGCCGAAGCCGCGTTCGACGCCGCGCGCGACCAAGGCGCGCTGGCCGCCTGGGACGACGCGTTGTCGCGCCTGGCCCAGGTGTCCCGGCGTCCCGAGGCGCAGCAGCTGTTCGGCAACCCCGGCCTCACGCCCGAGCAGGTCGCGGCGCTGATGGCCGACGTGGCCCAAGGGCTGAACCCCGAGCAGCGCAACTTCGTGCAGCTGCTGGCGCGCAACGAGCGCCTGTCGGTGCTGCCGCAAGTGGCCGAGCTCTTCGCGCAGCAGCGCAACGCCCACGAAGGCGTGCTCGACGCGCGCGTCACGTCGGCCTTCGCGCTCGACGACGCGCAGGTCGCCGAGATCGGCCGCACGCTCGAGGCCCGCTACGGGCGTCGGGCGCAGGTGTCGGTGGAGGTCGACCCGTCGCTGATCGGCGGCGTGTCGATCCGCATCGGCGACGAAGTCATGGATGCGTCGGTGCGCGGCAAGCTCGCGCAGCTGGCGGCCGCGCTGGTCCAGTGAGTCCGGCCGCCGCACCCCCAAGGAGAACACCATGCAATTGAATCCCGCCGAGATCAGCGAGCTCCTCAAGAGCAAGATCCAGAACCTGCAGACGCAGGCCGACACCCGCAACCAGGGCACGGTCGTGTCGCTCACCGACGGCATCTGCCGCGTCCACGGCCTGTCGGACGTGATGCAGGGCGAGATGATCGAGTTCCCGCCGGCCGGGCCGGGCGCGCCCGCCACCTACGGCCTGGCGCTGAACCTCGAGCGCGACTCGGTGGGCGCGGTGGTGCTGGGCGACTACGAGCACATCACCGAGGGCGACGTGGTCAAGGCCACCGGCCGCATCCTCGAGGTGCCCGTGGGCCCCGAGCTGCTGGGCCGCGTGGTGAACTCGCTGGGCCAGCCGATCGACGGCAAGGGCCCGATCAACGCGAAGATGACCGACGTGATCGAGAAGGTCGCGCCGGGCGTGATCGCGCGCCAGTCGGTGTCGCAGCCGGTGCAGTCGGGCCTCAAGGCCATCGACGCGATGGTGCCCGTGGGCCGCGGCCAGCGCGAGCTGATCATCGGCGACCGCCAGACCGGCAAGACCGCGGTGGCGATCGACACGATCATCAACCAGCGCGGCAAGAACATGTACTGCGTGTACGTGGCGATCGGCCAGAAGGCCTCCACCATCGCCAACGTCGTGCGCAAGCTGCAAGAGAACAACGCGATGGAGTACACCATCGTCGTCGCGGCTTCCGCTTCCGAGTCGGCCGCGATGCAGTACATCGCCGCCTACTCGGGCTGCACCATGGGCGAGTACTTCCGCGACCGCGGCGAAGACGCCCTGATCGTCTACGACGACCTGTCCAAGCAGGCCGTGGCCTACCGCCAGGTGTCGCTGCTGCTGCGCCGCCCGCCGGGCCGCGAAGCCTTCCCCGGCGACGTGTTCTATCTCCACTCGCGCCTGCTGGAGCGGGCCGCCCGCGTGAACGCCAATTACGTCGAGCGCTTCACCAACGGCGCCGTCACCGGCAAGACCGGATCGCTCACCGCCCTGCCGGTCATCGAGACGCAGGCGGGCGACGTCTCGGCCTTCGTGCCGACCAACGTGATCTCGATCACCGACGGCCAGATCTTCCTGGAGACCGACCTCTTCAACGCCGGCATCCGGCCCGCCATCAACGCGGGCATCTCGGTGTCGCGCGTGGGTGGCGCGGCGCAGACCGACATCGTCAAGAAACTGTCGGGCGGCATCCGGACCGACCTGGCGCAGTACCGGGAACTGGCGGCCTTCGCGCAGTTCGCCTCCGACCTGGACGAGGCCACCCGCAAGCAGCTCGAGCGCGGCCGCATGGTCACCGAGCTGATGAAGCAGCCGCAGTACCAGCCCTTGCAGGTCTGGGAGATGGCCCTCACCTTGTTCGCGGTGTCGCGCGGCTATTTCGACGACATCGAAGTGGCCAAGGCGCTCCCCGCGGAGCGCGCCCTGCGCGAGTTCGCGCGCGCCAAGCACGGCGGCTTCGTCGAGTCGCTCGAGCGCGACAAGAAGTTCTCCAAGGAAGTCGAGGCGCAGCTGCACGAGCTGCTCAAGGACTTCAAGAAGAACGGCTCGTACTGATCGCCCGCATCGATCGTCCGTACTGATCGCCCTCACCGGGAACCCGAGATGGCCGGCAGCAAAGAGATCCGCAGCAAGATCAAGAGCGTGCAGAACACGCGCAAGATCACCAAGGCGATGGAGATGGTCGCGGCGTCCAAGATGCGCCGCGCGCAGGAGCGCATGCGCGCCGCGCGTCCCTACGCCGACAAGGTGCGCAACATCGCCGCGCACCTGGCCACCGCCAACCCCGACTACCGGCCGGCCTTCCTGGTGCGGCGCGACATCCGTCGTGCCGGCCTGATCGTCGTGTCGACCGACAAGGGGCTGTGCGGCGGCCTGAACACGAACATCCTGCGCGCGGTCACCGCCAAGCTGCGCGAGCTGGAAAAGGCCGGCATCGAGGTCGACGTCACGGCGTTCGGCAACAAGGGCTTCGGCTTCATGAACCGCATCGGCGCGCGGGTGGTGTCCCACCTCACGCAGATGGGCGACACGCCGCACCTGGAGCGGCTCATCGGGCCGGTCAAGGTGCAGCTGGACGCCTACGCCGAAGGCCGCATCGACGCCGTCTACATCGCCTACACCGACTTCATCAACACGATGAAGCAGGAGCCGCGCATCGAGCAGCTGCTGCCGCTGTCGCCCGAGGCGCTGGCGCGCATGAACGAGCAGTCGCCCGAGTACCAGTGGGACTACCTCTACGAGCCGGACCCCCAGACCGTGCTGGACGAGCTGCTGGTGCGCTACGTCGAGGCGCTGGTCTACCAGGCCGTGGCCGAGAACATGGCGTCCGAGCAGAGCGCGCGCATGGTGGCCATGAAGGCGGCCTCCGACAACGCCAAGAAGGTCATCGACGACCTGCAGCTCTCCTACAACAAGGCGCGCCAGGCCGCGATCACCAAGGAGCTGTCCGAGATCGTCGGCGGCGCCGCCGCGGTCTGACCGAACATCAATACAGCATCCAGGAAATCGACGACATGAGCAAAGGCGTCATCGTTCAGAGCATCGGCGCGGTGGTGGACATCCAGTTCCCCCGCGAAGGCATGCCCCGCGTCTACGACGCGCTCCAGCTGGAAGACGCGGGCACCTCGCTGGCCGAAAACGGCCTGACCTTCGAGGTGCAGCAGCAGCTGGGCGACGGCGTGGTCCGCACCATCGCGATGGGTTCCTCCGACGGCCTGCGCCGCGGCATGAGCGTGGTGAGCACCGGCGGCCCGATCAGCGTGCCGGTCGGCCAAGCCACCCTGGGCCGCATCATGGACGTGCTGGGCCGCCCGATCGATGAAGCGGGCCCCATCGCCACCGAAGAGCGCCGCGCCATCCACCAGCCGGCGCCCAAGTTCGACGAGCTCTCGCCTTCGGTGGAGCTGCTGCCCACCGGCATCAAGGTCATCGACCTGATCTGCCCGTTCGCCAAGGGCGGCAAGATCGGCCTGTTCGGCGGCGCCGGCGTCGGCAAGACCGTCAACATGATGGAGCTGATCAACAACATCGCCAAGAGCTACGGCGGCTACTCGGTGTTCGCCGGCGTGGGCGAGCGCACCCGCGAGGGCAACGACTTCTATCACGAGATGGAAGAGTCCAAGGTGCTCGACAAGGTCGCGATGGTGTTCGGCCAGATGAACGAGCCCCCGGGCAACCGCCTGCGCGTCGCGCTGACGGGCCTGACCATGGCCGAGAAGTTCCGCGACGAGGGCCGCGACATCCTGCTGTTCGTCGACAACATCTACCGCTACACGCTGGCCGGCACCGAAGTGTCCGCGCTCTTGGGCCGGATGCCGTCGGCGGTGGGCTACCAGCCGACGCTGGCCGAGGAGATGGGCCGCCTGCAAGAGCGCATCACCTCCACCAAAGTGGGCTCGATCACCTCCATCCAGGCCGTGTACGTGCCCGCGGACGACCTGACCGACCCGTCGCCCGCGACCACCTTCGCCCACCTGGACGCCACCGTGGTGCTGTCGCGGGACATCGCGGCGCTGGGCATCTACCCTGCCGTGGACCCGCTGGACTCCACCAGCCGCCAGCTCGACCCGAACGTGATCGGCGAGGAGCACTACAACACCACGCGCAAGGTGCAGTCGACCCTGCAGCGCTACAAGGAGCTGCGCGACATCATCGCCATCCTGGGCATGGACGAGCTCTCGCCCGAGGACAAGCTGGCGGTGGCGCGTGCGCGCAAGATCCAGCGCTTCCTGTCGCAGCCCTTCAACGTGGCCGAGGTGTTCACGGGCCAGCCGGGCAAGATCGTGCCGCTGAAGGAAACCATCCGCGGCTTCCAGATGATCGTCAACGGCGAGTGCGACCACCTGCCCGAGCAGGCGTTCTACATGGTCGGCACCATCGACGAGGCCTTCGAGAAGGCCAAGACGCTCCAATAAGCGGCGACCGACACCATGGCCAACACCATCCACGTCGACGTCGTGTCGGCCGAGGCCTCGATCTTCGAGGGCGAGGCCGAGTTCGTCGCGCTGCCCGGCGAAGCGGGCGAGCTGGGGATCTATCCCCAGCACACCCCGCTGATCACCCGCATCCGCCCGGGTGCGGTTCGCATCAAGCCGGTCGGTCGCAACGAAGAGGAATTCGTCTTCGTCGCCGGCGGCATCCTGGAAGTGCAGCCCAACCGCGTCACCGTGCTGGCCGACACCGCCATCCGTGGCAAGGACCTGGACGAAGCCAAGGCCCTGGACGCGCAGAAATCCGCCCAGGAAGCCATGGCCAACGCCAAGAGCGACATCGACTTCGCCAAGGCGCAGTCCGAGTTCGCGATCATGGCCGCGCAGATCGCCGCCATCCAGAAGCTGCGCAAGCGCTAGCACGAAGCCGCGGCGCATCGTCCCGCGTGCGCGGGCGGGCCGTCCCTGCGCTGGCCCGGGCCGCGGCGTCCTCGTAAGATGGACGGCCGTTCTCCCCGAAGGACGCCGCCCATGGCCCTGCTCCTCAAGCGCTTCCTGGCCGGCGTCGCCTCCACGCTGGTCGTCCACCAGGCGATCGTCGCCGTCTACCACGCGATGGGCCGCTACCCGCGGCCCGCCTGGGATCTTTCGCCCACCGCGCCCTTGGGCGTCCCGGCCATCGTCTCGCTATCCTTCTGGGGAGGCGTCTGGGCGATCGCGCTGTTCGCGCTGGCTGGCCGCATGTCTACGCGGCGGCGTGCGCCCGCCTTCGTGCTGGCGGGCGGCATCCTGCCGACGCTCGTCGCGCTGCTGGTCGTCTATCCGATGAAGGGCCTGGCCGTGGCGCAGCAGGGCGCCGCCATTGCGTTCGCCGGGGGCTTCGTTGCCAACGCCGCATGGGCCATGGGCACGCTGGCCTTCGCCAGCCTGGCGGGCGCGCTCAAGCCGCCGCCTTCTCCTTGAGCTTCCTCGGATCGAAGTAGGTCCGGAAGGTCTTGATCCCGTCCGGCCCGAACTCGATCACCGACACGCCGCGGTAAGCCACCGGACGCCCATCGGCCATCGTGCCGGTGCTGGTCCACTCCAGGATCGCCACCTCGTCTTCGGCGACGATGTGATGGAACTCCGACTTGATCTGCTCGAAAGACTCGCGATAGGTCCGCCAGAAGTCGCGTGCGCCCTCGACCCCCTTGTGCTGGTGCTGCACCAGCGGGTTGGAGATGTCCGCATCCGGCGCATGCAGCTGCGCGATCGGCTCGACGTCGCCTTCCTGCTCGAGCGACTCGAGCGCACGGATGAAGCGCTTGGGATGTGCCTTGGCCATGATGGTGTCCTCTGGTCGGCTCAGACCGAGGTCGGCCCGACGTGGATCTTCGCGTTCTCGCCCAACGCGTCCTTGTCACCCGTGGCGATCGCCTTGGCCAGGCCGAAGTAGCGCGCCGCCACGTTGCCGGGCGAATCCCAGTACTCGGCGTCCTCGATCTGCACCGCCAGCAGCACCAGGTCGGGATCGTCCAGTCCCTTGGGGAACCACGGCTTCAGGAACGGCGTGTAGAGCGCCTGCATCTTGGCGCGGTCGCGCACCACGCGGGCGCCGCCGGACACCGAGACGAACTCCTGCTTGTCCGGGCGGGCGTAGGCCACGCACACTTTGCGGTGCTCCATGGCTTCCTGCACCTTGGGCGAGCTGATCCCGGTGAAGAACCACAACCGGCCTTGCGCGTCCATCTGCAGGGTCTGCATCGGCCGGCTGCGCGGCGTGCCGTCCTCTTCCACTGTGGTGAGCATCGCGAACTTGATGTCGCCGATCATTTCGCCGAGCTTCTGCAACTCGCCACTGGCCTGCTTTTCGACATCCATCGAACTCTCCGTGCAGTCAATCGAACGGATCGACGTTGCACGTCCGATGCCCGCACGGCGCGGCGTCTAGAATCGGCCAGCCCGCTCCCATCGGCCAGCCCACAGCCCACAACCCTAGCCAGCGCCCGCGATGCCCCGCTTCGCCGCCAACCTGTCGACGCTCTACACCGAGCACCCCTTCATGGAGCGCTTTGCCGCCGCCGCGCAGGACGGGTTCGACGCGGTCGAATTCCAGTTCGCGTACGCCCACGAGCCGCAGGCAATCGCGGCCGCATTGCAGGCCTGCGACCAGCGGTGCGTGCTCTTCAACGCGCCACCCGGCGACCTGCAAGCCGGCGAGCGTGGGCTGGCTTCGCTGCCCGGCCGCCAGGACGACTTCCGGCGTTCGATCGACCGCGCGCTGCGATGGGCCGACGTGCTGGATGCCGACCGGGTCCACGTGCTCGCCGGCGTGCTGCAAGCCGACCCCCGGGGTGCCCGAGCCGCCATGGGCGCGCATGCGCGGCAACTCGACCGCTATCGCGAGAACTTGGCCTGGGCCGCCCCGCTCTTCGCCAGCGCCGGGCGCTCGCTGCTGATCGAACCGATCAACCCGCAGGACATGCCGGGCTACTGGCTCAACACCCAGGCGCAGGCGCATGCCATCCGCCGCGAGATCGCGTCGCCGGCGCTCAAGGTGCAGATGGACCTCTATCACGCGCAACGCGTCGAAGGCGACCTCACGGCCCGGCTGGACGACTGGCTCGGGCCGGGCGCCGACGACGGCGTCGGGCACTTGCAGATCGCCGGCGTGCCGGGCCGGCACGAGCCGGACGACACGGGCGAGCTGAACTGGCCGCACTTGTTCGCCCGGATCGACGCGCTGGGTTGGACCGGCTGGGTCGGTGCGGAATACATGCCGAGGGCCAGCACGCGCGCTGGGCTGGCGTGGCTGCGGACGGCCCGGACACGATGATCGATCCCGCCGTCGCGCTCGGTGCCGCCGCCGGCCGCGCGGTCGGCTCGGCCGTCGGTCCCGCTGGAGGCGCTGCCTCATCCACCTCCAGCCGGACCGCGCTCCTCGTCGGTGCCCGCGGCCGCCTGGGCGAAGCCTTGCTGAACGAGTTGCTCGCGCACCCGGGCTACGCCCGCGTGCACGTCGCGGCCGCCGCGCCCATCGAAGGCAGCATCGCCCGCTTGTCCGCCGTCCCGCCGCAGGCCTGGCCGGCGGCCGACGACGCCTTCGTCTGCCTGCAGCAGCCGGGCGAGCCGTTCGGGCGGTCCTACTACGGACGAGACGACGTCTTCGAGCCCGCCGACGAGCAGTCGCTGCCCGACATCGGCGGGCGACTGGCGCGCGCCGGCATTCGCCGCGTGGCGCTGGTCGCGCCGCTGGCCGCTTTCCAGCAGATGTCCGGCGCTGCCCGCACGCTGGCGGGCGAAACCGAATGGGCGCTGGTCGGGCTGCCGCTGGACACCCTGGTCGTGCTTCGGCCTGCGCGCGAGGCGGCCGCGCCGCCCACCGGCTCGCGCCTGCAGCGCTTCGTGCGCTTCTATCTGGGGCAGTTGCGCTACATGCTCCCGCGCGGCTACGAGCCGATCGCGTCCGATGCCCTGGCACGCGCGACCGTGCGGGCGATGCGCGAGGCGGGCGCCGGCCTGACCGTCCTGGGTGCCGACCGCGTCCGGCTGCTGTCGCAACGCTCACCGCCGCCGGCCTGACATGCCCTTCCAACCCTTGGACTGGTGGGCGCTGGCGGCCTGGATCGGCTGCTGGGTCGGCTACCAATTGTGGGCCGAGGACGCGGCGCACGGCACCAGCCTGGGCGCAGCGGTCCGCCCGTTCCGGCGGGCCTGGATGCACGAAGCCATGGCGCGCGAGAACCGCGTGTCGGACGCGGCCCTGGTCGGCAACCTGATGCAGAGCGCCACCTTCCTGGCGTCGACCACCCTGCTGGTGCTGGGCGGCCTGCTGGCCCTGCTCGGCACGCTGGAGAAGTCGGCTGCCGTGGTGCAGAGCCTGCCCTTCGCCCAGAAGACGTCCAGCGCGCTCTTCGAATTGAAGGCCCTGGCCCTGGCGTTGGTGCTGGCCTACGCGTTCCTGCGCTTCATCTGGGCGATCCGCCTGTTCAACCTGGTGGTCATCCTGCTGGGCGCCTATCCCCCAGCCGCGACCGCCGCGACCGCCGCGACCGCCGCGACCGCCGCGACCGCCGCGCCCGCCGCGCCTGCCGGCGAAAGCGCCGCCCGCGCCGCCGCCGGCACCTCCGCCGACACCGCCGCGACCCCGGCCCTGCGCGAGCGCCTCGTGCTGCGCGCCGCCCGCCTCAACGAGCTGGCCGGCGCCAGCTTCACGCAGGGCTTGCGCGCCTACTACTACGCCGTGCCGTTGCTGCTGTGGCTGGTGAACCCGTGGATGTTCATCGCCGGGTCGCTGGTCATCACGCTGGTGACCTGGTGGCTGGAGTTCCGCTCCGCCACCGTCGAGGCGCTGACTCAACCGTAGCGCGCACTCGGTGCGACAATGCCGGGCATCCCTTCTGCCAGGCCCGAGATGAGCTTCCCCGCCCTTCGCAACGACTGCTTCCTGCGCGCGCTGCTTCGACAGCCCACCGATTGGACCCCGGTCTGGCTGATGCGCCAGGCGGGCCGCTACCTGCCGGAGTACCTGGCCACGCGCAAGCGGGCCGGCAGCTTCCTCAATCTGGCCAAGACGCCCGAGCTGGCCTGCGAGGTCACGCTGCAGCCATTGGACCGCTATCCGCAGCTGGACGCCGCGATCCTCTTCTCGGACATCCTCACCGTGCCCGACGCGATGGGGCTGGGCCTGTATTTCGCCGAGGGCGAAGGCCCTAAGTTCGAGCGGCCCGTGCGCACCGAGGAAGACGTCGCACGGCTGGCGGTTCCGGACCCGAGCGCCGAGCTGCGCTACGTCACCGACGCGGTCACCACCATCCGCCAGGCGCTCGGCGGCCGCGTGCCGTTGATCGGCTTTTCAGGCAGCCCGTGGACGCTGGCCTGCTACATGGTCGAAGGCGGCGGCTCGGACGACTTCCGCAAGATCAAGACCATGCTGTACCGCCGGCCCGACCTCCTGCAGCGCATCCTGGAAGTCAACGCGGCGGCGGTGGCCGACTACCTCAACGCGCAGATCGACGCCGGCGCGCAGGCGGTCATGATCTTCGACACCTGGGGCGGCAACCTGGCCGACGGCCAGTACCAGAAGTATTCGCTGCGCTACATGCGCGACGTCGTGCGCAGGCTCAAGCTCGACCGCGAGGAGCGTGACGCCGAGGGCAACCCGGTCAAGGTGCGCGTTCCCTCGATCGTCTTCACCAAGGGCGGCGGCCACTGGCTCGAAGAGATCGCCGGCATCGGGTGCGACGGCGTCGGCCTGGACTGGACCGTCAACCTCGGGCAGGCGAGGGCGAGAGTGGGTGCTCACGTCGCCCTGCAGGGCAACTTGGATCCGATGGCCCTGATGGGCGAGCCCGAGCAGGTCCGTGGCGAAGCGGTCAAGGTGCTGGAAAGCTTCGGCGTCCCCCAGCCGGGTGCCGGCCACGTCTTCAACCTCGGTCACGGGATCTCCCAGTTCACTCCACCGGAATCGGTGGCCGCGCTGGTCGAATCGGTCCACGCGTACAGCCGCGAGCAACGACGCCGGGGGGCGTCCGCCTCGGCGCTCTGAGCGGCGCTGGCTGCGTTGGCCAAGTCCCGCCATGGCGCGACGCAGCAACGGCTCCCGGCATGCGTCCCCGGCGAAGTCCTTGCTCGCATCCCGACGGCCGGTCACTTATGCACAGTGGCTCGCCGCCGAAGGAACAACGTCGAACGTGCAGAAGCGCTGAAAGGCCGTGCTGCAAGTCGATGATTTATAATTGTAATTTCCTGGTCATCTTTTCAGCACCCTAGCTGGGGCCATGGTCGGATGCGGGGTTCCGGCCGATTGGCGGTGCTTTTTCACAGAGTTATCCACAGGCCCTGTGGGTTACTGAAAAAACTCAACTGGCTTAGGGCCTTATGCGATCTTCCTCGACATCCCGTCAACTCGAAGCGCAATCGCCTGTGCCGTATTGATTGACTCGAGCTATCAAGCGCTTGGCCCGGACGCCGACCGCACGAACGATGCCCGCATCGCTCGTGTCGAACTCGATGTGCCGCTGCAAGGGCCGTTCGACTACCGCCTGCCCGACGGCATGATGCCGGCGTTGGGCGCACGCGTGGTGGTCCCCTGGGGCAGGACCCGCCGCGTCGGGCTCGTGGCCGGGCTGGCTCTGGAATCCGACCTTCCACCCGAGCGCTTGCGCGATGTCGAGGCGCTGCTGGACCAGGAATCACTGCTCTCCGGGCATTGGTGGACGCTCGTGCGCTTCGCTGCCGCCTACTACCACCGCCCGGTCGGTGAGATCGCGCTCCCGGCGCTGCCCAAGCCGCTGCGCGCCGTGCCCGCCCGGCGTGCGCGGGGGTCCGCGCTCGACCGGTGGCGCGAGCGCTGGGACAAGATGCCGGAAGCGCCAGCGCAGTCCGTGCCATCGGCGTCCTCCACGGGGCCGGTGCCCTTGCTGGCGCAGCAGGCAGCCATCGACGCGCTTTGTGCCACGCGGGGCTTCGCCACGGTGCTGCTGCACGGCGTCACCGGCAGCGGAAAGACCGAGGTCTACCTGCGCTGGTTCGAGCACCTGCTTCGCACGCCAACGGCACAAGTGCTGTTGCTCGTGCCGGAGATCGCGCTGACGCCGCAGTTCGTGCGCCTGGTGCAGCAACGCTTTCCGTCGGAGCGCGTCGCCGTGCTGCACAGCGGCCTGGCCGACGCGGAACGCGCCACCCATTGGCTCGCCGCCGCCGAAGGCCGTGCGCGCCTGGTCGTGGGGACGCGGCTGTCGGTGCTCGCGCCACTGCCTGCCCTGGCGGGTGTCGTCGTGGACGAAGAGCACGACCCCTCGTACAAACAGCACGAAGGCGCGCAATACTCGGCACGCGACCTGTCGATCGTGCTGGCGCGCCAGCGCGACGTGCCGGTCGTGCTCGGCTCGGCCACGCCTTCGCTGGAGACCTGGCATGCCGCCATGCGCGGGCGCTACCGGATGCTTTCCTTGCCGGACCGCACCAGTGGCGCGGCGCCCCCGCGCGTGCGGCTTATCGCGCTGCCGCGCCAGGGCGCACCGGGCCCGGCCTCGGCCCGCATGCAGCACGGGTTGATGCCGCCGGTGGTGCAGGCCATCGGCGAATGCGTGGCTCGCGGCGAGCAGGCGCTGGTGTTCCTGAACCGCCGCGGCTACGCGCCCGTGCTGTCGTGCGGCAACTGCGGTTGGGTGAGCGGCTGCGACAACTGCTCGGCCTTTCGCGTCCTGCATCGCGGCTCGGCCGGCGAAGCCGCCGCGCGGTACCGGCTGGTGTGCCACCACTGCGGCGCCGACGGCCCGGTGCCACGCAACTGCCCCACCTGCGGCAACGTCGACTTGTCGGCACTGGGCCGCGGCACGCAGCGCATCGAAGAGGGCTTGGCCGCGTTGTTCCCGCAGGCGCGCATCGCACGCATCGACCGCGATGCGGCCCGCCGCCGCGGCGCCACGCAGGCCATGCTGGACGATGCGCACGCGGGCCGCACCGACATCCTGGTCGGCACGCAGATGCTGGCCAAGGGACACGACTTCGCGCGGCTGACACGCGTGGTCGTGGTGGATGCGGATTCGGGGCTCTTCTCGGCCGATTTCCGCGCGCCCGAGCGGATGTTCGCCACGCTCACGCAAGTGGCGGGCCGCGCCGGCCGCGCCGGGCTGGACAGCGAGGTGCTGGTGCAGACGCGCTACCCGGACCATCCGCTGTTCGATGCCCTCGCCGCGCACGATTTCGCCCGCTTCGCGGACCTCCAACTCGACGAGCGGCGCGATGCGCACCTGCCGCCTTTCGTGCACCAGGCGTTGTTGCGCGCCGATGCCAAGCAGGTCGACGAAGCGCTGGTGTTCCTGTCGCAGGCGCGCCTGGCGGCGGCCGAACTGGAAGCGGCGCTGCCGGAAGATGGCGCGCGCGTCACCCTCTACGATCCGGTCCCCATGCCCATGGTGCGCGTGGCCGGACGCGAGCGGGCGCAGCTGTTGCTGGAATCGGCATCGCGCAAGCGCTTGCACCGCCTGCTGGATGCCTGGCTCGACCGTCTTCGCGAGCAACGCACGTCGGTGCGCTGGTCGCTGGAAGTCGACCCCGTCGAGATCTGAAGCGCGCCCACTCCGGTGATTCGATCGTCATGACCCCATTGCCTCGTCCATGCCGCCTCCCGTCACGCTGAATGCACCGCAACGCGAAGCGGTGCGCTATCTCGACGGCCCTTGCTTGGTGATCGCGGGCGCCGGCAGCGGCAAGACGCGCGTCATCATCCACAAGATCGAGCACCTGATCGACAGCGGCATCCAGCCCGACCGCATCGGCGCGATCACCTTCACCAACAAGGCCGCCAGCGAAATGGCCGAGCGCCTGAAGGCGCTGGTGAAGATGGACAGCAAGCGCGCGCCGCTGGTCAGCACCTTCCACAGCCTGGGCGTGCAGATGCTGCGCGCCGACGGCCGCGCGATCGGCTTGAAGCGCGCCTTCTCCATCCTCGATTCCGACGATGCCGGCGCCATCGTCCAGCAGGCGCTGGCCACCACCGACCGCAAGCTGGTGCGAAACGTGCAGTCACGCATCTCGCTGTGGAAGAACGCGCTGGTGGAGCCCGACCATGCGATCAAGGACGCCGCCACCGACGAGGAACTCACCGCCGCGCGCGTGTACCGCGAATACGCGGCGACCGTGGCCGCCTACCAGGCGGTGGACTTCGACGACCTCATCAAGCTGCCGCTCAAGCTCCTGACCGAGCACCAGGAGGCCCGCGAGAAGTGGCGCGCCAAGCTACGGTATTTGTTGGTGGACGAGTACCAGGACACCAACGCCTGCCAGTACGAGCTGCTCAAGGCCATCGTGGGCGCGCGCGGAGCCTTCACCGCGGTGGGCGACGACGACCAGTCGATCTACGCGTGGCGTGGCGCGTCGGTGGAGAACCTGGCGCGCCTGCCCAAGGACTTCCCCAACCTGAAGGTGGTCAAGCTCGAGCAGAACTACCGCTCCACGGTGCGCATCCTGCAGGCGGCCAACACCCTCATCACCAACAACCCCAAGCTCTACGAGAAAAAGCTCTGGAGCGAGCACGGCGCCGGCGACCCGATCCAGGTGCTGGCGATGGAGGACGACGAAAAGGAAGCCGAGAGCGTGGTCATGCGCCTGTCCGCGCACCGCTTCGAGCGACAGGCCCAGTTCCGCGACTATGCCATCCTCTATCGCGGCAACCACCAGGCGCGCGCCTTCGAGCAGGCGCTGCGCCGCGAGCGCATCCCGTACGTGATGAGCGGCGGGCAGAGCTTCTTCGAGCGCTCCGAGATCAAGGACCTGTGCGCGTACTTCCGCCTGCTTGCCAACGACGACGACGACCCGGCCTTCATCCGTGCGGTGGGCGTGCCCCGGCGCGGCGTGGGCGTGGCCACCTTGACCACGCTGGGCGAATACGCGGCCATGCGCCAGGTGTCGATGTTCGCCGCGTTGTTCGAGACGGGGCTGGAGATCCGCCTGGCGCCGCGGCAGCTGGCGCCCTTGCGAGAGTTCGGTGAGTTCATCAATCGGCTTTCGTACCGCGCGCCAAAGGAGCCGGCCGCGCAGGTGCTGGACGACTTGGTGAATGCGATCAGCTACCGCGACCACCTGGCCGACGGGCACGAGGAGCGCACGGCGGCGTCCAAGTGGGCCAACGTGGTCGACTTCGTGGAGTGGGTCAAGAAGCGCGCCACCGAGGACGAGAAGACGCTGCTGGAGATGGCGCAGACCATCGCGCTGCTCACCCGACTGGAGGGCCGCGAGGACGACCAGGACGCCGTGCGCCTGTCCACGCTGCACGCCTCCAAGGGATTGGAGTATCCGCACGTCTTCCTGGTGGGCGTCGAGGAAGGCCTGCTGCCGCACCTGGGCGACAGCGAAAGCGCCGACGAGGTTCCGCCGGACCGCATCGAGGAAGAGCGCCGCCTGATGTACGTGGGCATCACCCGCGCGCAGCGCAGCCTGCACATCACGTGGTGCCGCACCCGCAAGCGGGGCCGCGATGGCAAGGTGGAGCGCCAGCCCAGCCGCTTCATCGGCGAGATCGGCCTGGACGACTTCAAGCCAGGCCAGGCGAACACCGAGCCGCCCATGAGCGGGAAGGACCGGTTGGCGATGCTCAAGGCGATGCTGGCGGCGAAGGGCCTCGTCTGACAGGGGGCACTGGCGCATCCCGATGAGTCGAGTGCGGGCGCATCCCCAAGACGCGGGATGCCGCCCGTGCCGACCGGGCGGGAGACTGGGCTTCGCGCCACCGCACCCGCGCGCAGGTGGTCGAGCAACGAAGCCCGTGACAACGGCCGGTCCCGCGCGCAGACTTCGGTTACCCGCCCTGCGCGGCCCGCCCCGGAGCTCCCATGTCAATCTCTGCCCAGCAGCTCAAGCAAATCATGCCCCAGGCATCCATGGCGCGCATCGGGCTATATGTCGCGCCCTTGAACGCCGCCATGGAAGAGTACGACATCCGGACGCTCAAGCGCGCCGCCGCGTTCATCGCGCAGCTGGCGCACGAGTCCGGCCAGTTCCAATTCATGGAAGAGATCTGGGGACCCACCGCCGCCCAGAAGCGCTACGAGCCCGTCACCAGCTTGTCCAGGCAGTTGGGCAACCGCCAGCCGGGCGACGGCAAGCGCTTCAAGGGGCGCGGCCCCATCCAGATCACGGGCCGCGCCAACTACTCGCGCTATGGCGAACTGCTGGGAGTGGACCTGGCCGCGCAGCCCGAGCTCGCGGCCAAGCCGGAACTGGGCTTTCGCATCGCGGGCTTGTTCTGGTCGCGCAACGGGCTCAACGCGCCGGCCGACGCAGGCGACTTCGAGCGGGTCACGCGGCGCATCAACGGCGGCCTCAACGGCTTCGAGGACCGCAAGCATTTCCACGCGAAGGCGCTCGCTGTGCTCGGCGCCACGATGCCCGATCGGCCGGCCGCGGTTCCCCGGTCCGCGCCCGCCAACCCGCGTTCGGGCGCCACGCCGCAGGAGGACTTCAACCGGGGCGCCGAGGCGATCCACCAGGCGCTCGGGGCCGATGCCGCCGAAGCGCCGGCAGCCCGCGGCGCCACCCGGGACGCCGACGCCGACGACAAGCCGAGCGGCGCCCGGGCCGCCGCGGGCCGCAAGCGCGTGCTCGACGCGCGTCGCGACACGCTGGACTTCCGCGACACGATGTACATCCCGACGCTCATCGAAGTCCCGACGCACGTTCCTTTGGAGGACTACCTCGCCTACGAGGTGCCCGTCCTCGACCAAGGCACCGAAGGCGCCTGCACCGGCTACGGGCTGGCCACGGTGGCCAACTACCTGCTGCGGCGCCGGCGGGTGGTGCCGGACGCGGACCCGGTGAGCCCTCGCATGCTCTACGACCTGGCCCGCCGCTACGACGAGTGGCCAGGCGAGAATTATTCGGGTTCCAGCGCGCGCGGCGCCATGAAAGGCTGGCACAAGCACGGGGTCTGCCCCGAGGAGCTGTACCGTTCCTACCCGCACCGCCCGGACCGCAAAGGCTTGACCCAGGAGCGCACCTCCGAGGCCCGGCGTCGCCCCTTGGGCGCTTACTTCCGGGTCAACCACCGGGACATCGTGGCGATGCACTCGGCCATCGCCGAGGTCGGCGTGCTCTACGCCACCTGCGTGGTCCACGAGGGCTGGAACGCCGTCCGCCCGAACGGGTCCATCCAGTTGACCGACCAGCCGCTGGGCGGCCATGCCGTCGCCATCGTCGCGTACGACGACGAGGGTTTCTGGATCCAGAACTCGTGGGGGCCGGACTGGGGTCGCGCGGGCTTCGCCCGCATCGGCTACGACGACTGGCTGCGCAACGGCACCGACGTCTGGGTGGCCCGGCTGGGCGCCCCGGTGTCGCTGTACACCGCCGAATCGACGGCGCACGCGCACGCGGCGAGCTCCGGCGAATCCGCCGCCTACGCGTACCAGGACCTGCGCCCGCACATCGTCAGCGTCGGCAACGACGGCCGCCTGCGCGCGGGCGGCGACTACGGCGTGACGCCCGAGGCCCTGCAGCACATCTTCGAGGAAGACATCCCCAGGGTGGCCAGCGGCTGGTCCGACACGGTGCGCGTCCTGCTGTACGCCCACGGCGGCCTCGTCGACGAGGCCTCGGCCGTGCAGCGCCTGGCCGACTACCGGCCGGCGCTGCTGGGCGGCGAGATCTATCCTTTGGCCTTCATCTGGCGCACCGACTACTGGACCACGCTGTCGAACATCCTGGCCGACGCGCTTCGACGTCGACGGCCCGAAGGCGTGCTGGACGCGGCCAAGGACTTCATGCTCGATCGCCTGGACGACGCGCTGGAGCCCGTCGCCCGCGCCTTGACCGGCCGCGCCGGCTGGCAGGAGATGAAGGAGAACGCGCTGGCCGCCAGCAAGTCGAACCATGCGGCGTGGCTGGTGGCCAAGCACCTGGAAGACATGTCGAAGAAGCCCTGGCTGGACGGGCGCAAGCTGGAAGTCCACCTGGTGGCGCACAGCGCGGGCGCCGTCCTGCATGCCGGGCTGCTGCAGCAACTGCAGGCGCGCGGGCTGCCGGTCCAGACCTGCACCCTGTGGGCGCCGGCCTGCACCAAGAAGCTCTTCGACGACGTGTACCGGCCGGCGATCGACGCCAAGGCCATCGGCCGCTTCGATCTCTACGTCCTAGACGACAAGGCCGAGCAGGACGACAGCGTCGCGCGCATCTACAACAAGTCGCTGCTGTACCTGGTGTCGCACGCCTTCGAGGATCGCTTCCGGATCCCGGGCTTCCAGCGTGGCGAGCCGCTCCTGGGCATGCAGCGCTGGCTGGACGACGCGACGCGCGCGCTCTTCGAAGGCGGCCCGCATCGGCTGGTGGTGGCGCCCAACGACCTGCCGCCCGAATCGGGGCGGGCCTCGCGGGCGCGCAGGCATTCGGACTTCGACGACGACGAGCACACGGTCCTGAGCACATTCAAGGCGATCCGCGGGGGGACCGAGCCGAAGTCGGCTGCGGCCAGGCCGCTGCAGTTCCACCGCAATGGCGCCTCGCTGCGGGACCGGCGCAACACGCTCCAGGCCAACAGCCTGGGCGGCCGGTCATGAGGTGATGCGCGCGGCCGGGCGGCGTCACCTCGGCGAGTTGCCGGCCGCGGCACGGCTTAGTCGCGGCACTCCCCCGCCGGCCGCGCCAGCATCGCGCCGCTTGCCGCCGGCACCCCGAAATCCGGCGTGCCGTCGGCGCGCCAGCCGAAGCGCTGCATCCGCACCTTCCGGTCCTGCCATCCCGGGTCGGGGCGCGCCTTGGCGTGGTACACGATCCAATGCTCGCTGCCATCCGGGCTCGTCGTGACGCTGGCGTGCCCGACGCCGTGCACGCCTTCGCTGCCTTTGAACACCGGGCCAGCGCTCTTGGTCCAGCTGTCGGCGCGCAGCGGGTCGGCCGTGGGCGAGACCAGCCTCAGCCAACCCAGCTTGTAGGCGGGCCGCCACGACTCCCCGGTCGAGTAAAGGATGAAGGTGTCCTGCCCGCGCGTCACCACCGTGGGGCCTTCCTGCAGGTCCAGCTCCTCGCCGCGCTCCCAGGGCTCGACAGGCGAGGACAGCCGCACGCGGTCGCCCGCGATGCGGGTGGGTCCGTCCATGGGCGCCGCGTAAAGATGCTGCACGGTGCGGTCAGTGTCGGCGTTGCGCTCCCAGCCCGACCAGATCGCCACCAACCGACCGCCGATGCGCGCCACCGTCAGGTCGATCGCCCAGACGGGCGGCGTGCCGCTCGCCAGCCCGTCGCCGGTGTAGAGCATGCCGTGGTCGGTCCAGGGCCCGTGCGGATCGGCGCCTTCGGTTTGCAGCACGCCCACGCGCCGCTCGGTCCACGGCGGCCCGCCGCGCCCGGCGGTGTAGTACACCACCCACCGCCCGTCGATGAAGTGCAGCTCCGGCGCCCAGACGCCGCTGCGGTTCCAGCCGTCGGCCGGGGCGCGCCAGATCGTCACGCCAGGCTCGCGCGGCCCGGTGAGCGACGCCGAGCGCTGCAACACGATCGCGTCGCCGTGAGACGCCGCGAACCAGTAGGCGTTCTCGTGGCGCAGGACCCAGGGGTCCGCGCCGGGCTGGATCGGGTTGGTGAAGACGCAGCCCGCGTCGGCCCGCCCGGCCGCCGTCGCGTCGACGGCGTCGGCACGGGCGTGCGCCGTCGGGTGGCCCGCGACCATCGACGCGGCCGCGAGCAACAGCCCGGCGGCCCGCCATGCGCGCCACGAGCCACGCATGTGGATGTCCCCCCGCCGTCCAGCCGGGTCAGGCGTTCATCACTGCCACCGCCTTCACGTTCAGGTACGCCTCGATCGCCTCCGGCCCGCCCTCGCTGCCGTAGCCCGAGTCCTTCACGCCGCCGAAAGGCATCTCCGCGCTCGGCATGGCCGGCATGTTGATCCACAGCATGCCCACTTCGACGCGGCGCATCAGCAGGTCGGCGTTGGCCAGGGAGCGCGTGAAGGCATAGGCCGCCAGCCCGTAGGGCAGCCGGTTGGCCTCGGCGATCGCCTCGTCCAGCGCGCCGAAGGTGCGCACGGCGGCCATCGGGCCGAAGGGCTCGTCGTTGAACACGCGCGCTTCCAGCGGCACGTTCGCCAGGATGGTGGGCTGCCAGAAGTTGCCGGCCTCGCCGATGCGCTCGCCGCCCGCCACCAGCGTGGCGCCACGCTCCACCGCGTCGGTGGTCAGCTCGGCCATGGCCTTCAGGCGCCGCGGGTTGGCCAGCGGCCCCATCTGCGTGCCCTCGGTCAAGCCGTCGCCCACCTTGAGCTTTTTCGCCTGCTGCGTGAAGCGCTCGATGAATTCGTCGCGCACGTTCTGGTGCACCAGGAAGCGCGTCGGCGAGATGCACACCTGCCCCGCGTTGCGGAACTTCGCGCCCCCGGCCGTCTTGACCGCCAGCGCCACGTCCGCGTCCTCGGCCACGATCACCGGTGCGTGGCCGCCCAATTCCATGGTGACGCGCTTCATGTGCTGGCCGGCCATCGCCGCCAGCTGCTTGCCCACCGGCGTGGACCCGGTGAAGGTGATCTTGCGGATGATGGGGTGCGGGATCAGGTAGCCGGAGATTTCCGCCGGGTTGCCGTAGACCAGCTGCAGCACGCCGGGCGGCAGGCCCGCGTCCACGAAGGCCTGCACCAGCGCGGCCGGACCGGCCGGGGTCTCCTCGGGTGCCTTGACCAGGATCGAGCAGCCGGCCGACAAGGCGGCGGCCACCTTGCGCACCACCTGGTTGATCGGGAAGTTCCAGGGCGTGAAGGCCGCCACCGGGCCCACCGGGTCCTTGAGCACCATCTGCCGGATGGCCGGGTTGCCGCGCGAAGGCACGATGCGCCCGTACACCCGCAGCCCCTCGTCGGCGAACCACTCGATGATGTCGGCCGCGGCCACGGCCTCGCCGGCCGCTTCCACCAGCGGCTTGCCCTGCTCTTGCGTGATCAGCGGCGCGACCTGCTGGGCGCGCGCCCGGATCAAGTCCGCCGCCTTGCGCATGATCTTGGCGCGCGCTGCGGGCGCCGTGTCGCGCCACGTCTCGAAGCCCTTCTGCGCGGCGGCCAGCGCCGCATCCAGGTCCGGTATGCCGGCATGCGCGACGCGGCCGATCTCCTGGCCGGTGGCCGGGTTGAACACCGCGAGCGTGCGGCCGTCAGCGGCATCGCGCCACTGGCCGTCGATGAGGAGTTGCGTGTTGGAATAGGTCATGGTCGGTCGTCCTTCGGGAGCGGGATGCGCGGAGCGCGTCCGGGGTGCGGGCTGCGTGCGAGGACCGAATGCTACGCCGGGTACGGCCGGACGGGCGGGCGCATGGGCGGCCACATGGGCGGCCAGCACCAGCGCGGGCCGCTGCACCAGCCTGCTAGCATCCTTCGATGCCTCCGATCTTCGCTCCGTGATTCCGCTCGACCCAGCGACCAGCGCCCCGCATGCGGCGCAACGGTTGGCCGCCGACGGCTACGTGCTGCTGTCGCCCGAAGCGCTCGCCGCGATCGCCGGCGTGCCGATCGCCGCGCTGGAGGCGCTCGCGCCTGCCTGGAACGCGTTGCCGCCGGATGCCCACCTGCGCGACGGCGGCCGCTATCGCCAGCGGCGGCACGACAGCTGCGTGGTCGAGCTGCCCACCGCGCGGCTCGTGCCGCAGCCGCGCCGGGCCCACTGGCAGCCGGTCGAGTACAACGCGCTGCACGGCGGCATCGAGCGCTGGTTCGACCCCGTCCTGCCGGCAGTCTCGCAGGACGCGGCCTGGCAGGCGCTCGTCGGGGGGCTGGGCCGCTGCTTCGCCGAAGCGGCCCGGCCGGCATCGATCGAGCGCTGGTTCGTCGAGTCGCACCAGTTCCGCATCCACACCGCCGAAGGCATCGGGCGGCCCACGCCCGAGGGCGCGCACCGCGACGGCGTCGACTACGTCGCCGTGATCCTGGTCGAGCGGCACGGCGTCAAGGGCGGCGAGACGCGCGTCTTCGAGGCCGACGGCCCGCGGGGCCTGCGCTTCACGATGACGGCGCCCTGGTCCGCGCTGCTGCTGGACGATGCGCGCGTGATCCACGAGACCACGCCGATCCAGCCCGCCGGCGACGCGGTCGGACGACGCGACACGCTGGTGCTGACCTATCGGCGGGGCGGCTTCCAGGGCCCCACGGGCGGCTGACCGCGGTGACCTCGCTCAGCCGATCTCCGGCCGATCCAGCACCGCGCTCAACGCGCGGCGCAATCGGCGCTCCGCCTCCGCCGCGTCGCGCACCGCCTCTTTGCATCGCCACGCCACCACGCCGTCCGGCCGCACCAGCAGCGCGCCCGCCTCGTCGATCTCGCGCAGGCGGTGCCAGCGGTAGTACGCGTCCAAGGCGCCAGGCGCACCGATCACCAGCGTCTCCAGGCAGGGCAGGGCGAAGGCCTCGGCCGCCGCCTTCGCTGCTCGCACCCACGCGGTGCCGGCGATCCCCGTGACCACCGTGAGCCGGCCCTTGCCCACCAGGTCCAACGTCGACACGCGGTGCCCGTCGCGACCGACCAGCCACGCGTGCGGGATCTTCGCGCCGGGGCGCGTGGTCGGTTGCGCATGCAACTGCGGGTCGCGCTTCCACGCTTCGGGCGCGGCGTCCGGCTCCGGCACCACGGCGTCCGACACGCAGCGCTGGTTGGTCTCCACGCCCAGCGCGTTGAACTCGGTGTTCTTAAGCTCCAGCGCTTCGGCCAGCGCCGCACGGCGGGCCACGCCGTCGGGCCCCGGGTCGGCCAGCTTCTCCAGCCCGGTCTTCACCGGGTTCTCGGCGTCCAGGTCCCGGAAGGCCTTGTTGAGCGGCGCGTAGTCCAGCCGTGACTGGTTGGCGCGCAGCACGATCTGCTTGCCCACCGGGGCGCGTTCGAGCGAATACGATTCCAGCAGCTTCGGGCTCGCCCAGCCGTTCACGACGTAGGCCAGCTTCCACGCCAGGTTGAACGCGTCCTGGATGCAGGTGTTGGACCCCAACCCGGACGACGGCGGATGCCGGTGCACCGCGTCGCCGCCGCAGAAGACGCGCCCCTTGGAATACACGGGCGCGTACTGCTGGTTCACGTACCAGATCATCCGCGACTCGATCTCGATCGGCACCGTGTCGTCGCCGATCAGCACGCGGATGCGGCGCTTCAATTCGTCGTCGTCGTACTTCGGCTCGCCCGCGTCCTTGTCGAAACCCCAGCCCGCGATCCACTGGTCCCAAGGCTTGATCGCGCGCAGCAGTCCCTGGCCGATCTCGCCGAAGCTCGCGTCCGGCGTGACGATCCAGTAGAGGATGCTCGGCCGGTGCGCCACGAAGCGCGACAGGTCCGCGCGGAAGAGCGTGTAGTGCGTGCCCGCCCGCGCCAGGTGTCCTTCCAGCGGCAGCCCCAGGTCCTCGACGATCTGGGACTTGGCGCCGTCGGCGCCCACCACGTACTTGGCCCGCACCGCGTGCTCGCGGCCGGAGAGCCGGTCGCGCAGCCGCACCGTCACGCCGCCCTCGTCCTCGCGCATCGAAACGTACTCGGTGTTCATCGCCAGCGACGCGCCGCGCGCGGCCGCCTGGGTGATCAGCACCGGCTCCATGAAGGTCTGGGGGATGTCCAGCATCGTGCAGGGGCTCTGCTGCAGGTAGTCCCCGATGCGCTCTTCGCCGGTGCCCCAGGTGCGAAGCCGCGCGATCTCGGGGCCCGCGAAGCTGGTGGTCCAAAGGGTCTCGCCCATCCATTCCCAGGGCGTGGCGTGCTTGCGCGCCTCTTCCTCGACGCCCAGGTCGCGCAGCACCTCCACCGTGCGCTGGTTGGTGATGTGCGCGCGCGGCGTGTTGGCCAGCCAGTTCCACTTCGACACCAGGTGCACGCGCACGCCGTAGGTGGCCAGCGCCAGCGCGGCGGTGGCCCCGGTGGGGCCAGAGCCCACGACGAGCACGTCGGTCTCGAACTCGGGCGACAGTTCTTCGAGAGGCTGATTCATGGGCGCGTCACTCTTCGCATCGCTCATCACGTCACGTCGCGTCACTTCACGTTGGCTTCGATCACCGCGCCGTAGCCGTCGATGTCCCGGCGCAACCGCGCCGCGATCTCGGCGGGCCCGGCCGGATACGGGTCGCCGGTCAGCGCGAACTTGTCCTTCATCGCCGGCTGCCTGAGCGCGGCCACCACCTCGCGGCCCAGGCGGTCGACGATCGGCTGCGGCGTGCCCGCCGGCGCCACGAAGAAGAAGTAGTTGGTGACCTCGAAGCCAGGATAACCAGCCTCGGCCAGCGTCGGCACGTTGGGCAGCAGCGGGTGCCGCTCCTTGGTCAGCACCGCCAAGGGCACCAGGCGGTTGGTCTTGAGGTACTGCTGCGCGAAATGCAGCGGCATCACCATCGCATCGGTCTGGCCGCCGATCAGGTCGGTGGCGGCCGGCGCGAGGCCCTTGTAGGGGACGTCGACCAGGTCCGCGCCGGTGAGCTTGCGCAGCTGGTGCATGTGCACGAACCAGGGGCTGCCGGTGCCCATCGTGCCGAAGTTGACGCCCTTGCGGTCGCGCGATTGGGAAAGCTGCACCAGTTCCTTGACCGAGCGGGCCGGCACCTGCGGGTTGACCACCAGCACCAGCGGCACCAGCGCCACGCCCGAGATCGGCACGAAGTCGCGCACCGCGTCGTAGGGGACCTTTGCGCCCAGGATCTCGGTGCCGCGCGGCAGCCGGCCCAGCGCCTGGTTGATCGCGTGCGAGTCGGTCACCAATCCGATCGTGTACCCGTCGGCCGGGGCGCGGGCGACCATCTCGGTGCCGATGATGGTGGACGCGCCGGGCCGGTTGTCGACCAGGACCGGCTGCTTGAGATTCGCCGACACCACTTCGGCCAAGGCGCGCGCGGCCGAGTCCGCGTTGCCGCCAGCCGGGTAGGGCACGACGATGCGGATCGGCTTGGCGGGCCATTCCTGCGCGGTGGCCGAAGCCGAGGCCGCGCACAACGCCGAAAGCGTCAGCAGCGTGGGGGCGGCGGTGCAGAGCGCGCGGCGGATCGGGTTCATGTCGACTCCTCTCTTTCTGTGTCTTCTGGTTCGGCCGGACGGTCGGCTCGACGCGAACGGCGGAACGGCCGAACGACGTGAGGCGGCATTCTGCGAACCGCTTGCGGCCGCGTACACTCGGTGCACTCAGTGCACCGGCAGAGGTCCGCATGAGACGACCCATCGCGCTCGACCCGGCGCCGTACAAGGAGGTCCGCGGACTGTCCCGTGGGTTGGCGATCCTGCAGGCGATGAACGCCATGGCCGGTGGCATCGGCGGTGTCGTCGAGATCGCGCGCGCCACCGGCATGCACCGCACGACGGTCAAGCGCTTGCTGGAGACCCTGCGCGCCGAAGGCTTCGTGCACCACAAGGACGACGGCAGCGTCTACGCGCTGACCTTCATGGTGCGTCGCCTGTCGGAAGGCTATGTCGCCAGCGACTGGATCGACCGGATCGCCGCGCCCGCGATGCGCGAGCACCTGCGCGCGCTGTCATGGCCCAGCGACCTCGCCACGCCGGACAACGGCTTCATGATCGTGCGCGAATCCACGCACCGCGACAGCCTGCTGTCGCAGCATCGCGCGACCATCGGCATCCGCATCCCGATGCTGGTGACGGCCATCGGCCGGGCGTGGCTGGCGTTCAGCGCGGACGACGACCGCGAAGCGACGCTGGCGATGCTGCGCGCGCGCGCCGACCCGATCGGCGACATGGCGCGCGATGAGCGAAAAGTGCGCAAGCTGTTGGCCGCGACGCGCAAGCGCGGCTATGGCCAAAACGACGGCGAGTGGGGGCTCGAAGCCTCGGTCGCGGCCATCGCCTTCCCGATCCACAGCGGCGGCCGCGCCATCGGCGCGATCAACCTGGTCTTCGTGCGCAACGCGGTCGAGCCGCGCGAGATCCGGGCACGCTACGTCCCGCTGCTGCGCGCACTGGCCCGACAGATCTCCGGGGCGCTGCCCGCGTTGCCACCTGCGTGATGTGCACCCCATGCACCTGCTGTTCGGCTTGCCGTGTTGGGGCCATCGTGGTTGACCGCCGCGGCGGAGCCGACGAGGCGCGCGACCGCGAACCGACGGACCAAGAGACAGAGAGCGCAAGGAGAAGGCGATGCAGACCGAGCTCACCGAAGCCGCGACCAGCCGGTTCGCGCAGATCCAGGACGGCGACGCCTCCTACCGGATCCACTACAACGACTGCGGCGCCGGCGACCAGACCGTCGTCATGCTGCACGGCTCCGGGCCCGGCGCCAGCGGCTGGGCCAACTTCCACCGCAACGTCGAGCCGATGGTCGCGGCCGGCTACCGCGTCGTGCTGGTCGACTGTCCGGGCTGGAGCAAGAGCGACACGGTCGTGTCCACCGGCTCGCGCTCGGACCTGAACGCGCGCATCACCAAGGGCGTGATGGATGCGTTGGGCATCCAGCGCGCACACTTCGTCGGCAACTCGATGGGCGCGCACAGCGCCGTCGCGTTCGCGCTGGCGTTTCCCGACCGCGTCGGCAAGCTCGTGCTGATGGGCGGCGGCACGGGAGGCCCCAGCCAATTCGTGCCGATGCCCACCGAGGGCATCAAGCTGATCGGGGCGCTGTACCGCGACCCCACCATCGACAACTTGAAGAAGATGATGCAGGTGTTCGTCTTCGACAGCAGCAGCCTGACCGAAGAGCTCTTCCAGGCGCGCCTGGACAACATGCTCGCGCGGCGCGACCACCTGGAAAACTTCGTCAAGAGCCTGGCCGCCAACCCGAAGCAGTTCCCCGACTACGGCCACCGGCTGGGCGAGATCAAGTCGCCCACCCTCATCGTCTGGGGCCGCGACGACCGCTTCGTGCCCTTCGACGTGGGGCTGCGGCTGGTCTGGGGCATCCCGGACGCGGACATGACGATCTTTTCCCGCTGCGGCCACTGGGCCCAGTGGGAGCACGCCGACAAGTTCAACCGGATGGTCGTGGAGTTCCTCGGCACCGCCGGCGCTTGACTGACCGGTCGACCTGATCCGGCCGATGCCGGATCAATGCCGGTAGGACGGGCTCGGACCACCCCAGCGCCGCGAAGATGCGATGGCAGACGGCGAGTTCCGCGCCCATCGCACCCTCGGCATCGGTCTTGTCGGAACGGGTCTTCTTCAATCGTCGGGCGTGAAGCCCGAGGCCTTGACCAGCGGCGCCCACATCCTGGATTCGCTCGTCTGCAGCTCGATCAGCTCCTGGGTCGTGCTGGGCGCCGGCGCCAGTGCCAGCACGGCAAGACGCTCCTTGGCCGCCGGCGCGTTCAGGCCGGCCGCGATGGTGTTGCGCAGCCGCTCCGTCACTGCCGCCGGCATGCCGGCCGGCCCGTACACGGCGAACCACGTCGACACGTCGATGTCGGCGCCCGACTCCTTCAGCGTCGGCACTCCCTCGACGAACGGCGACAGCGCGCTGCCGAAAGTGGCCAGGACGCGCACCTTGCCGCTCTTGTGCAGCGGAAGCGCTTCGGTCAACGGCGACACCGCCATCGCCAGCTGCCCACCCGCGACGTCGGCCAACGTCAGCGTCGAGCCCCTGTACGGCACGTGGGTCATCGGCACGCCCATCTGACGGGCCACGGCCACGCCGAGGAAGTGGGGCACCGTGCCCGCGCCCGGCGAACCGTAGTTGGCCCGGTCGCCAGCGGTCCGCAGCCACTGGCGCAAGCCGGCGAAGTCCTTGGCCGGCACCATGGGACCGATGGTCAGCGCGTAGTCCCCGCTGGCCACCCGCGTGATCGGCGTGAAGTCCTTGGCAGGCACGTAGCTCAACGACTTGAAGACGTAAGGAAAGAGCGTCATCGGCCCGTGCGGCGCCAGCAGGAGCGTGTCGCCGTCGGCCGCGGCCCGCTTGACTTGGTCGACCGCCAGCCGTCCGGCCGCACCGGTCCTGTTCTCCACGATCGTGGGGCGGCCCGATTGCGCCTGCAGCAACTCGGCCACGAGGCGCGCGAGCGAATCCGCGCTCCCTCCCGGCGCGAAGCCCGTCACGACCTTGATGGGCGCGGATTGCGCCCGGGCCGGCACGCCGATCGTCAGGCCGGCGGCGGCGGCGCTGCCGCCGAGCAGGAAGTTTCGCCTGTTCATCTCGTGTCTCTCCGTTCGTTCGATCAAGGGGAAAAGCGTCGCGTTCGCGTGCGAGTTTGCGCGGTGCCCGCAGCCGCGGACAAGCCATCGATCCTGACGAGTCGTCGAGCCGGACCTGCGCTCCGAGCCGATCGTGGCTGCCAGTCACAACCACGAACCGAGCACGCTGGGCCCGGTGATGCGGCGCGTCGCCGAGGCGGACCGCACGGACGGGCGGCTGGCGTCGTTTCTAGGTGCGAACCATGGCGGCCACGCCGCTCAGGGCGAGCCCGCCTCGAGAAACGCCCGCAACGGCGCCAGCGCACGTTCCGGATCCTCCTCGTGCGGCAGATGCCCCAGCCGCGGCAGCGCGACCAGCCGCGCATCGGGCATCGCTTCCAGGTAGTCGCGCGCGTTCGACATCGGGATCATCCGGTCCTGCTCGCCCCAAAGCAGCAGCGTGGGTGCTTGGATGCGCCGCAGCAGTGGCACGGGGTCTTCCAGCCGCAGCTGAGCCATGCGGTCCAGGATGGCCTGCCGGGCGCCCGGCGCCCGCAAGAGGTCGTGGTAACGGTCCACCTGCTCGTCGCGCAGCGCGCCTTCGTCCACGTAGGCCGACTTCAGGCTCGACCGCACCATCGCGCGCGGCAGCGCCACGGTCACCACCCGCGCCACCGCCGGCACCCGCGGCGCCTCGCCGTAGCGGAAGCCTTCGCTGGCGAAGCCGTCCGGGGCGATCAGCACCAGCCGCTCGACGCGGGCGGGCTCGTGCGCTGCGAAGGACCATGCGATGCGTCCGCCCATCGAATGGCCCACGAGCGTGGCGCGCGCCAGGCCCAGCCGGTCCATGACGCCGCTCACCAGCGCGCGGCTGCGCGCATCCGTGTAGTCGCCACCGGCGTCCGGCGGGCTGAGGCCGAAGCCGGGCAGGTCGAAGCGCACCACGCGCCACGTGCGCGCCAGCTCCCGCGCCCAGGGCTCCCAACCATGCAGGCTGGCGCCGAAGCCGTGCAGCAGCAGGATCGCGGGCGCGTCGCGCGGCCCGTCGTCGCGCACGTGCAGGGGCGTGCCGGCCACCTCGACCATGTCCGCGGGCGCGCGCAACCAGCGCGCCTCCAGCGTCGCGCGGTCCAGGTCGGGGGTCCAGGCCCAGAACGACGCGCCAGCGACCGCGAGCAGCACGGCCAGCGTGGCGATCAAGGCGAGGCGTCGCATGCGGGGGTCGGCATGCGACATGTTCGCATGCCGACCCCCGGTCAGTCGGTGCCTTCGACGCCCACGGCGAGCAACTCGACGGCGTCCGGCTTCGACACGGCTCGCCACTGGCCGTGTCGCCAGGCCATGACTGCCAGCTTCGCCGCGTCTTCCGCCGCCAGCGGCCTCGCGAACAGGAAGCCCTGGGCCTGGCTGCAGCCGGCGTCGCGCAGGAAGGCCGCCTGCGCTTCGGTCTCGACGCCTTCGGCCACGGTGCGCAGTCCCAGGCCCGCCGCCATCGCCAGCACGGCGCGGTAGATGCCCTCGCCGTTGTCGCCCTGCATCGACACCAGGAAAGAGCGGTCGATCTTCAACGCATCCACGCGCAGCCGCGGCAGCAGCGCCAATGACGAATACCCCGTGCCGAAGTCGTCGATCGACACCGACACGCCCAGCGCATCCAGCTCCAGCAGCTGCTGCTGCGCCTGGTCGATGTCGGTCATCATCGCACCCTCGGTGATCTCGAGCTCCAGCCACTCGGCGGGCAGCTGGTGGCGCATCAACGCGTCTTCCACCGCGGCCACCAGCGTGCCGTGCGCGAAGTGCCGCGTCGACACGTTGATCGACACCGGCAGTGCCAGCCCGGCCTTGCGCCAGCGCGCCATCTGCGCGCAGGCGTGCTCCAGCACCCAGGCGCCCAGTTCCACGATCAGGTCGCTCTTTTCGGCGACCGGGATGAATTCGGCCGGCGACACCACGCCTCGCACCGGATGGCGCCATCGCACCAGGGCTTCCAGGCCCACCAAGTGCCCGTCGGCCAGGTCCAGCTTGGGTTGGTAGAGCAGGAAGAGCTCGTCGCGCACGATCGCGTCGCGCAACGCCTGCTCCAGCTCCAGGCGCGCCGCCACGGTGTTCCGGAGCTTGTCCGAGAACACCTGCCAGCCGTTCTTGCCGAGTTCCTTGGCGCGGTACATGGCCAGGTCGGCGTGACGCAGCAGCGCGCTCGCGTCGGCGCTGTCTTGCGGCTAGACGCTCACGCCCACGCTGGCCGTGACGTGCAGGCGGTGCGACCGCACTTCGAAAGGCGCGGCGATCGCGTCGAGCACGCGTCGACACAACGCGGCGATGTCGTCCGCGTGCAGCAGGTTCTCGCACACGATGGTGAACTCGTCACCGCCCAGGCGGCAGACGCTGTCGGTCTCGCGCGTCACGCCTTGCAGGCGCTCGGCGATGCGCTCGAGCAAGGCATCGCCGATCTCGTGGCCCAGCGAGTCGTTGACGTGCTTGAAGTTGTCCAGGTCGATGAAGGCCACGACCACCGAGCCGTCGTAGCGGTCGGCCCGCGCCATCGCCTGCTGCAGCCGGTCGCGAAAGCTCCTGCGGTTCGGCAGGCGCGTCAGCGGATCGTAGAGCGCCAGCTCGCTCAAGGCTTGCTGGGTGGCCTTCATCACGCTGATGTCGTTCCACACGCGCACATGGTGCGTGAGCGACCCGGCTTCGTCTCGCATCTCCGACAGGCTGAGCCAACAGGCGATCTCGCCGCCGTCTCGGCGCTGCTGCACCGCCTCGCCCACCCACGCGCTGCCCGACGCCGTGCGGCCCGACTCGAGTTGCTCGCGCACTTGCGCGATCGGCGCCATGCCGCAGGCCTGCGCGGGTTGTCCGATGGCTTCCTCCGGCCGCCAGCCGGTGAGCCCGCAGAACGACGAGTTCGCCATCACGATGCGATCCTGGGCATCGGTGACCACCACGGCCTCGCCGGCTTGCTCCAGCACCTGGTGCGCCAGCCGCAGGCGCTCGCCGGCGTCGCGCAGCTCGGTCAGGTCCTGCGCCAGGCTCATCACGAATTCCACCTCACCACCGGCGCCGACCACGGGAATGCGGATCGTGTAGGCGCTGCGCTCGCCCGACGGTGTGGCCACCCGGCCATCGGTGTCCGCGAGCACGCGGCGTTCGAACACCACCAGCCGATCCTGTGCGTGGATCTTCGCCGCTATCTCGGCCGGCAGCAGCTCGTGCGCCGTCCTGCCCACGGCCTGGTCCGCCGTGAAGCCGTAGAGCGCCTCGGCCGACCGGTTCCACAGCAGGTACCGACCGAAGTCTTCCTCCTTGGCGCTCTTGACGCTGACGGCGATCGGCAGGTGCTCGACCAGGCTCGACAGGAAGGCGCGGTCGCGTTCAGTGGCCACTTGCGCCTGCTTTCGCCGCGTGATGTCGCGCACCGTCATGGCCACGCCGTCGCCCACGCGCACCAGGCGCCGGTGCAGCCAGCGTGGTCCTCGGTCGGGCAGCGTGCGTGCCACCTCGTCCTCGTAGGGCTCGCCGCTGGCCACCACGTGGCCGCACTGCGCGAGGAACGCCGGGTCGGCGACGGCCGGGCAGGCGGTGCCGAGCGGATGGCCGACGAGCTGGCCCCGAGGAACGACCGCCAACGCGGCGGCGCCGGAATTCAGGTCGTCGATGCGGAATTCGAGCGCGCCCGCTGTGTGGTCGCTGCGCGCCGACAGCACCAGGAAGGCGTCGCCGCTGGCTTCGGACGCCGCCACGTACACCGCGCGCGCGCGCTGCGCGTCGAGACGGCTGAGTCGAAGCCGACGGGCCTGGACGGCGAGCAACGCGGCCAGTCCCGCCACGACGAGGCTCGCGAGCGTCGCGCCCTGGAGCAGTGCCTGCTTTTGCGCCTCGAAGTCGGCCATCGATTCGGCCACCGGCACGCCCACCACCACCGCCAGCGGGTAGCCTCGCAACTCGCGCGCACGCACGAAGCGCTCGACACCATCGATCTCGCTGCGCACGGGCGTGATGGAGCCACGCTGCGCGGCCGGCGCGTGCACCTGTCGCTCGTAGGAGACGCGCTGGCCCGACTGCACTTCGCGGCGCGTGGCGCGGGCGCGGTACACGCCGTCCTGGCTCACGACCCCGGACAACGCGTCCGGACCCAGGCCTTCCGGAGGGAAGGGGTCGGTCAGCGCCTCGGGGTCCACCATCACGTTCAGCACGCCTGCGAAGGCCCCGCGTGCATCCTGCAAGCCCCTCGACATCGGCACGCCCCAGCGTTTGGACAGCTTGCCGAACACCGGCGCGCCGACGCGCAGGGCGTCATCGGCCGGGCGGGCGGCGTGGTGCGCGAAGTATTCCCGGTCGCGCACATTGCCCGGCGCGGTGCCGTGGTTGCAGTTGAGGATGTCGCCGTCGGGGCCCATGAAGCAGGCGCGCAGGGTGAAGTCGGTCTCGAGCAAGGGCGGCACCACCAGCCGTGCGGGGCTCCCCGGCGGCGCAGCCTCGAACGCGTGCTTGAGCAGCAGCGACGTCTGGTCGACCTGCTGGATCACGCGGCGGGTGCGCTCCTCGAACTTGTCGGCCCAGGCGTCGGCCGCGGCGGCGGCGGCGTGCAGCGCCTGCGCGTGCTCCATGTCGATGCGCCGGGCGGTCAGCAGCCAGATCGACACGATCAGGGCCACGCCCAGCAGGGCCACCAGGAAAGCGAGGTTCGACAGCGCTTGGAAGCGGCGCGGCAACGGCGAAAGCGGCATCGGCGAGCCGGCGACCGCAGCCCGAAGACGCGTGCCGCCACGCGTTGGTGGAAGGGTTCTCCCTTCTTAGCACCCACCTGCGGGCGGGTTCCAGCCGCGTCTAGGGGATCGCCGGAGGCCCGTGGATCCGAAGGCGGCCAGCGGCAGACCGGCGGTCTGCGACGTCTCGCCGGCCCGACAGCGCGAAAAGCACCGCCGCCCCGATCGGCGCGCGGTGCAGTGGCGGCTTACTTCGCTGCGGCGACCATGTAGTCGACCGCGGCCTTCACGTCGGCGTCGGACGCGTCGGCCCGGCCGCCCTTGGCCGGCATGATGCCCTTGCCCTTGATGGCGGCTTCGTAGAGGTGCGGCAAGCCTTCCTTGATGCGCGGCGCCCAGACGGCCTTGTCGCCGAACTTGGGCGCGCCCGCGACGCCCGCGCCGTGGCAGGCCACGCAGGCGGATTCGTAGAAGGCCTTGCCGGCGGCACCACCGGCGGCCGCTGCGGCGACCTGCATCCCGCTGGTGGCCGGCGCGGACGCGGCCGGTGCCGCCGTGGTGGGCGCGACGTTGGCAGGCGCCGCGGCGATGGCCGGTGCGGCCGCCGCTGCGGCTGCCGTCCCCGCCATGCCGGACTGCCCGGGCTGCTGCGCGCTGGGGGCCGCGGCGGCCTGGCCGGCCGCCGGCGCCGCGCCGGCTTGGCCGCCTTCGGCGGGAGCGCCCGCCTGGGCGGCCGGTGCCGCCGGCTCCTGGAACTTGCCGCCGGACTGGTTGCCCAGCCATGCGACCGCGCGGGCCAGCTCGGTGTCGTTGTATTCGCCGCCGCCTTGGGCCGGCATGGCGCCGAAGCCCTTGATCACGTGCGCGACCAGCGTGTCGAAGCCCTTGCCCAGCCGCGGCGCCCACGCGCCGTTGTCGCCCACCTTGGGTGCGCCGGCCGCGCCGGTGGTGTGGCAGGCGGCGCACTGGCCCTTGAAGACTTCCTCGCCCACGCGCAGGACCGTGGGCGCGCTGGCGTCGCGCAGTTCGAAGCCGGCGAGCGGTCGGATGCGCTGCTCGATCGATTCGGCCGACAGCGCGTCCGAGCCGTGGCCCGGTTTCTTGCCCGACGCGACGAACAGGGCGAGCAGGACGATGATGATGACCGGCACGATGAAGCCCAGCACCACGGCCGTGATCAGCTGCCTGGGCGTCTTGATCGGCGTGACGTTCTCGGTGTCGTGGTCGTGCTCGTTGGTGCTCATTGGCTCGGATCTCCGGGCCTTCGTGGCCGGCCGTGTGGACAAAAGACTGCAATGATAACAAGAAGGCGCGGCGGGCTCGGCTGCGGCGCATGGACGCACCCGCGCGAAAAGAGTATCCTTTCGCCCCTTGTCGTAGGCCCTGGGCATTCGCCCCTGGGCGTGCGCTCGATTCGCGCCCGTAGCTCAGGGGATAGAGTATTGGCCTCCGAAGCCAAGGGTCGCTGGTTCGATTCCAGCCGGGCGCGCCACATCCGAAGTGACCGGCTCCTCGAGGCCGGTCGTGCTGGCCCAGTGCCCGGGACTCGACTGCCCATTCCACTGCCCATGCATGTCCTTCCGGCGCCTGTCCTTCAAGCGCGTCTGGTCGCCGTCTCGCTGGCCGTCTGCACGGTGGCTCTCGCGGCTTGCGCTTCGCCGTCCACCGGGGCCGGGCCCAGCGCTTCGACACCCACCATGCCTGGCGCCTCTTCTTCGCTGATCGACAACGGCTGGGTCGGCCGGGATCTGCTGGGTGCGCCCTTGGCCGACGGGTCGCGCTTGAGCCTGCGCTTCGGCGCCAATGGGCGGCTGGCAGCCAGCGCGGGCTGCAACCGCCTGTCGGCCGCCTACCGCCTCGAGGGCGACCAGTTGCAGGTGGTCCCGCCAATGATCTCCACGCGCATGGCCTGCCCTGCGCCGTTGGCGGAGCAGGAGTCGCGCTTCCTGGCATTCCTGGGGTCGGTGACGCGCCATGCCGTCGATGCCGCCGGCCGGCTGGTCCTCACGACCGCCGCGGGCGACGCGCAACGTTTCGACCCGGAGCCGGCACCCCGCTGACGCGGTCACGGCTTGCGCCGCCGGGCCAGGCCGGGCGCCTCCTGGTGATTGGGCACGCGTTTCGCCATGCGCTGCCCATGCCCGACATCCCCTCCGTTCCCGTTCCCCTGGTCCGCAAGGGCCAGGCCCCTGAAAAGCTCGACCGGGCGGCCTTCGGCGATCGTTTCCGCGAAGCCTTCGCGGACCCGGCGTTCGCGGCGCATCGAGACGCGATCGACCGGCTCGAGGAAGTCGCCTGGCAAGCCTACGACGAAGGGCGCAAGGCGCCGGTCACGCGCAAGGCCGGCGCGGGCTACGCCGACCCCGACTACGACCTGTCCGTGGAGTGGATCGAGGCGCGTGCCCGCATCGAGGCGGCAGGCCTGCGGCAGGCCGATCCCGCCACGCCTTCCCGCGTGCTGGCGATCGTGGGCAGCGCGCGCAACGACGGCACCTGCCCGGGCGAGGAGTCCAAGACCTTCCGCCTGGTCGGCCTGGCGCGCGAGGAGTTCGAGCGGGCCGGTGTCGAATGCGACCTGCTGGACCTGTCGCTGCTCACTTCCGACTACGGGCGGCGCATCCACCCTTGCAAGGGCTGCGCATCGACCGCAATGCCGCTGTGCCATTGGCCGTGCAGCTGCTACCCCAATCATGGCCTGGGGCAGGGCTCGGATTGGATGAACGAGATCTACGAGCGGTTGGTGGCCGCGCACGGCGTGCTCTTCGTGACGCCGACCTATTGGTGGCAGGCGCCTTCGGTGCTCAAGCTCATGATCGACCGGTTGGTGTGCGCCGACGGCGGCAACCCCGACCCCACGTCCACCGGTGGAAAGGACGCGCACCGGGCCAAGGAGATCGAGCTGGAGGGCTGGGGCTATCCGAAGCACTTGGCCGGCCGGGCCTACGGCGTCTTCACCCACGGCGACGTCGCGGGCGTGGAGGACTTGCGCCGGGCGCTGTGCGACTGGCTGGATTGGATGGGGCTGGTCGAGGCCGGCAAGATGGCTCGCGTGGACCGCTACATCGGCTACTACGGCCCGTACGCCGACAGCCATGTCGCGCTCGACCGCGACGCCGCCGTGCAGGAAGAGATGCGCAACGCGGCGCGCGCGCTCGTCGAGGCGGTGGGCAGGCTGCGCGCGGATCGCCTCGCGCCGCCGGACGAGGCACTGGTGCCGCCGCGGCCCAAGTGAACGGCGATCGAGGTCTGGGCATGGTTGCTGCCACGTCAAGAGGCCGCACGCACCGGCCCGTCGATGGCCGGTCATCCATTCGCTTCGTACGACCCGTTCCCCCCTCTAGGATGAAGACATGAACAAGCACATGGCACAAGCCATCGCCGCGGCCATGACCGCCGCCTCCCTGTTCGCTCCGCTGGCCGTTCAGGCGCAGACGGCCGGCACCACCGGACAGAGCGGCAGCGCCGCCGGATCGTCCGCCGCCAGCACCGGCATGGGCTCGAGCGCCGCCAAGTCGGGCGACGCGCGGGGCGCCAACCTCGCCGCTTCGGACCGACGCTTCATGATGGAGGCGGCGCAGTCCGACATGGCCGAGCTGATGACCAGCAAGATGGCGCAGCAAAAAGGCCAGAGCGATGCGGTCAAGCAGTACGCGCAGATGATGATCACCGACCACACCGCCACCAGCGAGAAGCTGACGAGCATGGCGCAGGCCAAGGGCGTGACGCTGCCCACGGATGTCGATGGCAAGCACAAGCGCATGGCCGCCAAGCTGGAGAAGGCCGAAGGCGCGCGCTTCGATCGCGAGTACATGCAGGGCCAGGTCAAGGCCCACCAGGACGCGGTGAAGCTTTTCGAGCGGCAGGCCAAGAACGGTCGCGACGAGGATCTCAAGCAGTTCGCCACCGCCACGCTGCCGCGCCTGCGCGAGCACTTGCAGATGGCGCAGAAGGGCTCGCAGGGCGCGGCCCAGTCGATGAAGTCCGGCGCGGGTGACCGCAGCGCCACTGCTGGCGCGAGCAAGTAAGACGAAGTCGGCCGCCCTCCTGGGGCGGCCTTTCCGCAGCGGCCCCCCGCAAAGGCGGCCGCTTCGTCCTCAGCCCGCCCGCGGCTTGTCCTTGCCGGTGGGGCGCACAGCCGCCGTGGGCGCCGCTTCGGGCACCACGCCGGGCCGCATGTTGGCGGCGTCGGGCGTCTCGAACGTCGCGGCTTCCGGATCCACCGCACGCCGATACGCGTCGCCTCGGTCGGCTCGCTCGTAGAGCGCGGGTGGAGCCGCCTCGGGCACCAGGCCCGGGCGCATGTTGGCCGCATCAGGCGTTTCGAAGGTCGCGGCTTCCGGATCCACCGCGCGTCGGTACGCGTCGGGTTCGACGTCCCGACCCGGGCCGCCCGCCACAGGGGTCCAACGCGGCGGCGCCAACGCCTGCGTGGCCGGTCCGTGCAGCACCTGCCCGTCGATGGAAAAGCGCGAGCCGTGGCATGGGCAGTCCCAGCAGGTCGACACGGCATTCCACGCGACCGTGCAGCCCATGTGCGTGCAGGTCGCGTCGACCGCGTGCAGCCGGCCGGCGTCGTCACGGTAGGCCGCGATCGTAGCGCCGTCACCCGCCACCAGCGCCGCCTCGCCGGGCGTCAATGCGTCGGCGTCGGCCACCGGCGCCGAGGACACGTGGTCATGGATCCATTTCTTGGCCACGTCCAGGTTCTCGGACAGGAACTTGCGCACCGAGATTCCCGCGTTGATGCGGCCCGAATCGTAGGCCGCGGACCAGCGATGCTCGCGGCCCTGCACCCGCTCGGCCAGCACCAGCGCAGCCGCCACGGCCGTGGAGGCCTGCGGCCCCAGGCCCGTGGCCACCCACAGCCGGCGCGCGTTGCGCGCCAAATGCCCGACGAAGGGCAGCCCGTCCATCGATTCCCAGTGTTCGGCGGTCCACGAATGCAGCACCTGGTCGACCTGCACGAATTCGCGCAGCCAACCGTCGACCTCGATGCGCGGCGCGCGCGTGTCGACTTCTCCGGTCTTGAACGCCCGTCCCGTGACGATCGCCACCGGCCCGCCCGGCGCGTCGCGCAACACATGGAACTCGCGCCTCGGCTCGTCGGCGGTCTGCCAGAGGCCATCGGGCAATGGCGTGCCGGCCGCCAAACGCACGGCCATTAACACTTGCGCCCGCGGGAAGGCTTCGGCGAACCAGTTGCCCATCTTCGTGAACGGCAGGCCGGTGGCCAGGACCGCCTGCCCGGCGGTGAGGGTGCCGCGGTCGGTGCGCAGCACCACGCGCTGCGCGTCCTCGTCCACGTCCACGATGCGCGTGTGTTCGAGCACCAGCCCGCCGCGCTTGGAGAAGCGGGCGGCCAGTTCCCGCACGAAGCGCAACGGGTCGATCCGCGCTTGCGCATCGAGCTTCAGTGCGCCGCTGGACGGAAAGGGCAGCGCGTCGACGCGGTCGGCCCAGTCGGGCTGCAGCCCCAGCGTGCGCATGGCGGCTTCCTCGTCGCGCAGCGTCGCCACCGTGTCGCGCTTTTGCGCCCAGCTGTAGGCCGCGAGCCGCTCGAATCCGCAATCCAGCGCCAGCGTCTCGCACAGCCGCGCGACGGTGGCCACGGCCTCGGCGTGCGCCTGCGCGTGCGATGCGGCCGTCTCCTGACCGAACTGCTCGGCGAGGCGGTTCCACCCGGGCGCGTGCAGGGCGCTCACGACACCGCTTCCCAGCGCGCTGGCCTGCTCGCCCACGCGTCGGGCATCGATCAACGCGACAGACAGGCCCGCCTCGCGCAGCAGCCAGGCCAGCGTCGTGCCGCACAGCCCCGCGCCGATCACGGCCACGTCGACCAGCGGCGCGGCCTCGCGCGTGGCGAGCGGGGCGTCGGCCGCCGGGCCGCCCGCCGCCAGCCCCAGGCCCAGCGAGGCGCTGGCATTGGGCAGATGTGCGCCCTGGGCCGCCTGCGCCAGCCAATACGAAGGGACTTGCGTCGCCGGCGCCGGCAAGCCCGACGATGCCTGCGGGGCCTGCGTTCGGTGATCGTGCGCCATGGCGACTGTTCCTCGTGAGTTCGGTGAGGGCCACGGGCATGCAAGGCACATGCCCCGCGGCGCTCGCCCAAGGCCGTCATCCCCCAAGGCCGTCGTCTTTCACGCATGCGCCATAATCGACCGAACGCTCCTTCACCCGCCGACTTCGGCCCCCCTGCCCGATGGATCCACGACAAGCGCTCGGCACCCGCCTGACCACCGTGTCGCGCACCTTCGAGCGTCGCGTCGCCACGGCCAACGTGCCAGTGCACCGCGCCTCCACCGTGCTCTTCGACACGCTGTCGCAGGCCGACGCCGTCGGCGCGGCCGTCGCGCAGGGCGAGCGCCACGCCTCCACCTACGGCACGGTCGGCACCGCCACCACGTTCGCGCTGATGGACGCGGTGGCTGAATTGGAAGGCGGCCCGGACGGCTTTCGCGCCGCGCTGATGCCGTCTGGGCTGGCCGCGATCACGCACGTGCTGCTCGCGCTGCTGTCGCCGGGCGACCACCTGCTGGTGAGCGACTCGGTCTACGGGCCGATGCGCGTGTTCTGCGACGGCATGCTGCGCCGCTTCGGCATCGAGGCCACGTACTTCTCGCCCACGATCGGGCAGGGTGCTTCGGGCGCCGGCGCGTCGTCCGGCACCGGCGTGCCGGCCTTCGACCCCGCGCCGTTGGCCGCGCTGGTGCGGCCCAACACCCGCATGATCTACCTGGAGAGCCCGGGCAGCTACACGTTCGAACTCCAGGACGTGCCGGGCATCTGCGCCTTCGCGCGCGACCGGGGCCTGCTCACGGTCATCGACAACGCCTGGGCCAGCCCGCTGTTGGCGCGGCCTTTCGACTGGGGCGTGGACGTCTCGGTGCTTCCCCTCACCAAGTACTGGAGCGGCCACGCCGACGTGCTCATGGGCGCGGCCGTGGTGCGCGAGGCGCTCTGGCCGCGGCTGTGGGCGGGCGTGCGGCAGTTGGGCACGTGCGTGGGCGGAGACGACGCATGGCTGATCCTGCGCGGCATGCGAACGCTGGAGGCGCGCCTGCGCATGCACGAGCAGACCGGCCTGGCGCTGGCCCGGTGGCTGCAGACGCGACCCGAGGTGGCGCGGGTGCTGCATCCGGCGCTGGCCTCGCACCCGCAGCACGCGCTGTGGCAGCGCGACTTCCTCGGCGCGTCGGGGCTGTTCGGCTTCGAGCTGCACGGCGCCGGCGCGGCGCAGCTGGCGGCCCTGTGCGAGAACCGTCGTCACTTCGCCATCGGTTACTCGTGGGGTGGCTACGAGAGCCTGATCATGCCGGGCAAGATCGGCAGCCTGCGCACGGTGGAGCCTTGGCGCGGCGGCCCGCTGGTGCGGGTGCATGCCGGGCTGGAATCGGCCGAGGCGTTGATCGAGGACCTGGGCGAGGGGCTGGACGCGATGCGGCGCGCGGGGTAGGGCCCCGGTGACGCCGGCGACCGGAGGCCAAGCCGCTTGGACATCACCGTCCGCACCACGCCCGGCGCCGCGGGCGCGCTCGAGCCGGTGGACTTCCGGATCGGCCCGCGCCAATTGCACGTGCTGGAGATCCTCGACCGTTGGCTGTCGGCCGCGCACTCGTACTTCAAGGTGCGCGCCGACGATGGAGCGCTGTACATCCTGCGGCACGATCTTCTGCAGGCGCGCTGGGAAATGACGCTCTTCCAGGCCCCATGACCGACCTGCTCACCACCGCCACCGCCGACGAGATCGCGCGGGCCGCTCCGCGCTTCGCGGTCATCCCGGTCGGCTCCTTCGAGCAGCACGGCCCGCACCTGCCGGTCACCACCGACACGCTGATCGCGCAACGGCTCTCGCACGACCTGTGCGCCGCCGCGGGCGGGCTGCTGGTGGCGCCGATCGGGGTGACCTGCTCCCACGAGCATGCCTCCTTCGCCGGCTCGCTGTCGATCTCGGCCACGACGCTGGCCCGCCTGGTGCAGGACCTGGTCGCGTCCATCGAGTCGCAAGGCATCGGGCTCACGGTGCTGGTCAACGGCCACGGCGGCAACCACGTGCTGGCCAATGTCGCGCAGCAACTCAACGCGTCCGGCCCACGGGTGCTGCTGCTGCCGCACCGGCGCCAATGGGAAGCGGCCTGCGCGCAGTCTGGCGTCGAGTCCACCGTGAGCGCCGACATGCATGCCGGCGAGATCGAAACGTCCATCCTGCTGCATGCGTTTCCCGACGTGGTGCGGCGCGAAGCCATCCGAGACCACGCCGCGCCCGACCGCGGCCAGCTGGCGTGGCGGGGCATGCGGCATTACACGGCCAGCGGCGTCATCGGATTTCCGTCGAAGGCCACGGCGCGAAAGGGCGAAGCGCTGGTGACGCTGCTCGTGCAGGCGATGCGCGCGGAGGTGGAAGAGGCGTTGGCGGCCCGTGACCAATCGCGGCCCGTGACGACGCCTGGCGCATCGAAGTGAACGACGACTTGGCGCGAAGCTGGGTGGCGAACGCCCAGGCGTGGGCGCACGCGGTCGAGGCGCGGTTGATCGAGAGCCGGCGCGTGGCGACCGACGATGCGGTCGTCCAGGCGATCCGCGCACGACAGCCGCGACGGGTGCTCGACGCCGGTTGCGGCGAAGGTTGGCTCGCGCGGGCGCTTGCGGTCCAGGGCATCGACGTCGTCGGCATCGACGCCTGCGCGGCGCTGGTCGAGGTCGCACGCCGAAACGGTGGCGGCGAGTTCCATGTCTTGCCCTTCGGATCCATCCCCGACCTCGCGCGGACGCCCTCGCGCGGCGGGCGGTTCGATGCGGTCGTCTTCAATTTCGCGCTGCTCGACGAAGACCTCGCGCCGGTGCTCGCGTCGGTGCGGACACTGCTCGCGCCTTCGGGCGCCTTGGTGATCCAGACGGTCCATCCGTGGGCCGCGCGCGGCCCGGCGCCTTATCGGGATGCGTGGCGCATGGAAACCTTCGAGGGCTTCGAATCGACGTTCCCGGCCGCGATGCCGTGGCACTACCGCACGCTGGGCAGCTGGGCGGCGCTGCTCGCCGGCAGCGGCTTCGTGATCGACCGGCTGCTGGAACCGTCGCACCCCGGCACCGGCGAGCCCTTGTCCCTGCTCATGGTCGCGGTGCCGTCCAGGTAAGGTCTCGTCCGGCTAGACCTGCCCGCGCTGCGCGCCCGGTGCTTCCGACGCGCCTGGCGCCGCCGCCCGCCCGCCGCGCATCCGCTTCACCAGCATCACCGCGCCCAGCACGATCGACCCCGCGATGATGCCCACCACCGCGTTCAGCACCATCTCGGTCAGGCCGCCCAGCACGGCGCCGATCCCGGGCGTGTCGGCCATCGCGTGCATGGCGCCTTCGACCGCGTGGTGCAGCCAAGGCCAGCCGTGCACCAGGATGCCGCCGCCCACCAGGAACATGGCGGCGGTGCCGGCGAGGGACAGCCCGCGCATCAGCCACGGCGCGGTCTTCAGGATGCCCCTGCCCAGGCCGCGGGCCAGCGCCGCCGCGCCGTCCCCGGTGCGTTGCGACAAGTGCAGGCCGGCGTCGTCCAGCTTGACGATCGCCGCGACCAACCCGTACACGCCCACGGTCATGATCACCGCGATGCCCACCAGCACCGCCACCTGGGTGGTGAAGGGCGATTGCGCCACCGTGCCCAGCGTGATCGCGATGATCTCGGCCGACAGGATGAAGTCGGTGCGGATGGCGCCCTTGATCTTGTCGCGCTCCACCTGGCGCAGGTCCACGGAGGGGTCGGTCAGCGCGCGGGCCAGCTCGGCCTCGTGCGCGGCATCCTCGGCCGCGTCGTGGGTCAGCTTGTGGGCGAGCTTCTCGACGCCCTCGTAGCAGAGGAAGGCGCCGCCGATCATCAGGAGCGGCGTGATCGCCCAAGGGGCCAGGAAGCTGATGAGCAGCGCCGCCGGCACTAGGATGGCCTTGTTGACCATCGACCCCTTGGCCACGCTCCACACCACCGGCAGCTCGCGGTCGGCGTGCACGCCGCTGACCTGCTGGGCGTTCAGCGCCAGGTCGTCGCCCAGCACGCCGGCGGTCTTCTTGGTGGCGACCTTGGTGAGCACCGCCACGTCGTCCAGCACGGTGGTGATGTCGTCGAGCAGGGCGAGCAGGCTGGAGGCCATGGAATCACGTGTCCTGTGGAGTTGACCGCCTCGCGGACGGGCCGTGCGAGCCTGCAGCCAGCGGCGTGCCCGGGGTCGTCAGGCGAAGGCGTGGGCGATGCGCTCGATGCGGCCCCGCCACACCACCAGCTCGCCTTCGGGCGGCGCCCACCACACTTCGGCCGACATCGGGATCATCATGCCGTCGACGCGCTGCCAATCGAAGTAACGCCCGCCCCAAGGCGTGAGCACCGGCGTGGCGCCTCCCACGTCGCGCCAGCGCAGCGCAGAGCATTCGAGGATGCGCCCGTCCTCGCCGAAGCGGAACTCGACCGACACCGACAGGCCGCCGTCCACCAGCGTCGCCACCGCGGTGTCTTCCCCGCGCGCTTCCCACCCCAGGCGTTCGCCGGGCAGGAGCGCGGCCGGATACCAAGGCGCTTCTCCCAGCCAGCGCATCAGCGACGCCTGAGCGACCTGCCGGGTGCCGCCCTGGCCGCCCACGCCCACCAGCCCGCCCAGGCGCGCCACCGACCGGCCCTCGCCGGCGGCATAGGCATCCAGCACCCGCACGTCCACCAGCGGCGCCACGGGGACGCGCGCATCCCACGCGAAACCGGGGGGCTCGACCTGGACGTGCTGCTGCGCTTGAAAGGGCTGCCACGGTTGTCCGGCCGCCTGGCGGATCTCTCCGCTCCAGCGCATCCAGGCGGCGCGGATCCGCCGCTGGCTGGGCGACAAGGCGAAGCGCAGGTAGCGCATCACCGGTGCCGGCAACTCGCCCATCATCGCCAGATCGATCGGCGTGGCGGGCAGCGCCGCCGGCGCATGCATGGCCGCCCGAGCGCTGCCCAGGCGCTGCACGGCAGCGCCGACCTCGCGCCGCCATCGCCGCGCGCCCGTGGCCAGCGCCAGTGCTGCAGTTCCCGTTGCAGCCAGGAGCAGGATCGCTGCCCCCCTGGTTCCCGTCGTACGCATCGATCCCGACCTCCAAAGCGTTCGGCCCGCCGACACTCACGCAGCCGGCCGCGAATCGCTCGCCGCCCGAATCGTCTGCGCACGACGGGTTCTGGTTCGCTGGATGATCGCACGGGCATCGGGCGGACGATGGGCGACCCGGAGCATGCGCTTCGTCGCGCGACGTCCTTCGTCCGTGTGCCTCGTGCGAGCCTCCCCGTTGCGGGCCGTTCCGACCGTGCGCGGTCGTCCGTCGGTCATCCGCGACCATTGGCCGGCGCGCGCAACGCCCACCTGCCGCCGATCGGGTCCTATTGGGGTTTTCCCGTACCGCCCCCATCATTGCATTGTGCACCGCAGCGCCCGGCGACCCCGGACGCGGTGCGCGGCAAGGGCGGTCCGTGCCATCCAGGGACCGCGAAAAGAAGACACGGAACCGAAGATGAACGGCTTTTTCGAAGAATGCGACCGCCTGGGTGCGGAAGTGGTCAAGCGCAACACCACCTGGAAGCTGCCCGTGCGGGTGCCGAACCTGCGCGCCACCGCGGCGGTGGGCGTGGCGTGTTTCGCGGCGATGCTGGCGGCCGTGCTGGCCTGAGGGACTTGGCGTCCTGCCGTTGCGGGCGGGGCGCGACGCTTATCGTTCGGCGCGCGGCAACCTGACGGTGAAGGTCGCCCCGCGGCCGCGCCCCGGGCTGGCCGCGCTGACCGATCCGCCGTGCATCTCCGCCAGGCGCTTGACCATCGCCAAGCCGATGCCCAGCCCGCCTTGGGATCGGTCCAGCGTCGCATCGACTTGCGTGAAAAGGTCGAACAGCCGCGGCAACTCCTCCGGCGCGATGCCGATGCCGTTGTCGGCGACCCGGATCACCACTTCGCTGGCCCCGCTTCTCCCGCTGGCCGGCAGATCCTCCACGTCGATCCGGATCAGGCCGCCTTCGGGCGTGTACTTGGACGCGTTGTTCAGCAGGTTCTCCAGCACCTGCGCCATCCGCGCCGGATCGGCGAAGACGTGGACGGGACTGTCGGGCAGGCGCAACGCCAGACGTTGACCGCGCTGCTCGATCTCGGCGGCCAGCACCTCGACCGCGTCTCGCACGGCGTCCTGCACCCGCACGCGTTCGGGGCGCAGCTCGATCTTGCCCCGGGTGATCCGGCTGACTTCCAGCAGATCGTCCACCAGGCGGCGCAGCTGCCGGACCTGCCGCTCGGCGATGTCGAGCATCTTGCGTTCGTTGCCGGGCTGGCGCGCACCGTCGGGCTGGCCGTGGGACAGTAGGCGCAACGCGTTGGTCAACGCCGCGAGCGGGTTGCGCAACTCGTGCGCCAGCATCGCCAGGAATTCGTCCTTGCGGGCGTCGGCCTGCTGCAGGCTCTCGATCAGCCGGCGCGTCTCGGTGACGTCCCACACGATGCCGGCAAAGCGCACCGCGTGCCGCGCATCGCCCTGGCCGACGAATTCGCTGACCGCCAACGCATCCAGCCAACGCAGCGATCCGTCGGGCCACAGCACGCGGTACTGCGCCCGGAACTCGCCGCTGCCGGCAGGATTCCAGGCGTCGGCGATCTGGGCTTCGATGCGGGCGCGGTCCTCCGGGTGCAGGCGCTGCAGGACCTGCTGGAACGCCACGATCGCGCAGTCCTCGAAGCCCCACATGCGGCAGGCGTTGTCCGACCAGTGCAGCTGCTGGGTCTGCGGGTCGATTTCCCACTGGCCCAGCGACGATGACTGGGCGGCCAGGCTGAAGCGCGCTTCGCTGTCACGCAGCGCTTGTTCGGCCCGCTTGCGCGCCGAGACGTCGAGCACGGTGCCGATCAATCCCACGCGCTCGAGGCCGTCGCACGATGCCTGTCCATGGGCCGCGATCCAGCGTTCGATGCCGTCCCGCAAGCCGATGGTGCGGTACTCCATCTCGAAGCGTCCGTCCGAATCCGGGCGCAGCGCCGTCTGCACGGCGGCATCCGCGCGGTCACGGTCCTCCGGATGAAGGCCTCGCAGGAACACGCCGTAGTCGACCGGGGCGTCGGCAGGCAACCCGAAGAGCGCCCGGCAGCGCTCGTCCCAGTCCAGCCGCCCGGCCTTGGAGTCGAAATGCCAAGTGCCGAGCTGCGTGGCTTCGATCGCCAGCCGCAGTCGCTCCTCGCTGCGGGCCAGGGCTTCGCGCGCTTCGGCCTGCTCGATCGCGGTCGAGGCGAACTGCGCCAACTGCATCACGATGGCCTGGTCGGCCTCGTCGAACTCGTTCTCGTAACGGTCCGACAACTGGATGAGGCCGAGGTTGCGTCCGTCGCTGCGCGCCAGCGGAACCGCCAGCCAGCCGGCCATCGGCCGTTGCCGGGCCGCGTGGGCACCGGCGTCGCGCCAGGCCAGGTGCGCCTCCAGTTGCGCCTGCGTCATGCGCATCGGCTGGTTGGTGCGGGTCACCAGGGTGTGGATGTCCGAGCCGTCGGTCCGTGCGTCGTGGCTGTCCTGTTGCGCGTAGCGCTCGGACAAGGACACCGAGGCGATGTCCTGCTGATGGTCGGCCCCTCGCGTGACGCTCACCACGGCTTGGTGGGCGCCGACCAGGTTGCGCACGGCGTCCGCCACCGCTTGCAAGGTGTCGGCCAAGGTGGGCGCCGCGGTGATCATGCCGGCGGCCTCTGCCAGCGCCTTGAGCCGCATGACTTCGTTCAATTGGCGCCGCGCGTCCGGATCGGCGGGCGGCGCCGGGTTCTCGCGCGCCGCCAGGCCGTCCGTCGCCGGCACGGAGACCGGCAACGCGCCCGTCCGGTCGCGCATCACCTTCACGAAGCCCACCACCCGGCCGTCGTGGCGCATCGGCATGAGCAGGCCGGTGCCGAAGAAGCGGCTGCCGTCACGCCGCACGTGCCAGCGTTCGTTGACCGCGCGGCCGTGCTCCAGCGCGGCGCGCATCTCCAGGTCGGGCTGGCCGCGCTCGATGTCGGCCGCCGTGAAGAGCGCCTTGTCCTCCTGGCCGACGATCTCCTCCGGCGCCCAACCCATGAGCCGCTGCGCACCGGCGCTCCAGCTCATCACGATGCCGTCCAGCGACGTCGCGAAGATCGCGTAGTCGAGCGCGCTCTCGACCATCGCGCGGTAGAGCGCGGCTTCGTCGAGCACGGGCGGCGCACCGTCGGGCGCACGTGGCGCTGCCGACACGGGGCCGTCGGGGATCGAAGGGTCGGTCATGGCATGGGACACCCATGACGACGCAAGCAACCGGCGCGCCTCGGTACTGCCGACGAGGCCACGCCGGCCGCATTGGTGGGATACTGGGTCTGGCTGTCGACTTCCAAGGCACGGTCGCGCACGATCCGCACATGACCCGGTCCGTGACATCGCGCTGGGAATACACCCGCCCGACCCCCCTGGGCGAAGAGCACGCTTGCTACGAGTTCACGTCGCGGCAGTTCCGCTTCGACACGGACGCCGTGCTGGGCCCGGGCGAGGTGGTCATCGACTGGGACGAGATCTCGGAAGCCGCGACCGCCATGCTCGACCCTTCGCAGGCAACCGGGGGCGATGGAGTCGACTGGATGCCGTGGAACCCGATGCGGCTCGAGTGGCTGCTGGTGTCGCGCCGCGGCGATACCGGGCGGGCCTTCATGCAGCCCCTGCCGAACGGAGACACCCGCGCCGAGATCGTCGCGCAGTTGCGCGACCGCCTGGGCGCCCGCTTCGTCGGCGAGCGGCAGCGGCTCGAGTCCACGCAGCAGCGGTTCCGCATCGGCGGCAAGGGCGAAGCGCTGCGCGCTGCCGCCATGGTGGTGGTGGTCTTGGCCATGCTCGCCGGGCTGCTGATGCTCCTGGCCGCGCTGCTCTCGCTGCCCTTCCTGGATGCGTCGGTCACGCTCGTGTTCGGCGCCTGGCTGCTGGCCGGCGCGGTGCGCCGCGGTCGCGACGTCATGGCCCTGTCCGGCAGCCGGCCCGTGCCCCTGTCGGCCGCCTCGCCGGGCACGGTCGCGCTGGCCGGTCGGGCGAGCACCATGTCGCCCGTGCTGTCCGGCGTGAGCGGCGAACCCAGCGTCTGGTGGGACGTGGGCATCGATGTCTGGCAAGAGCGGGACGGCGATGACGAGGCGTCGGACTGGGTGCAGATCGCCGCGCGCCATGGTGGCCGCACCGACGCCTTGCTCTTCGAGGACGCGACCGGGCGCGTGCCGGTGTGGCTGCGCGACGCCGATCTCTACCTGGCCGAGCACACGTGGGAATCGGGCAAGGACGCGCTGCCCGCACCGGGGCACGCGCTGCTCGATGCGGCCGGCCTGGGGTGGGACGGCCACCGGATCCGGGTGCGCGAGCAGCGCATGGCGGTCGGCTCGCCGCTCCACGTGCTGGGCACGCTGGGCCGGGGTGCGGACCTCCTGGCCTCGGGTGCGGACCACGGCGTCGCGGCGCATCTGCGCTGGCTGCGGACCGGCGCCTGGCGTTCCGACGTCGTCAGGCGGTTCCCGCCGCTCTTGCGAATGCCGCTGGCCGTGACGATCGGCTACGTGGGCATGCTCGCCAAGCTCGGCATGGGCGGTGCGCGCGCGGTCGATCCCGAGGATGCGGCCCGGCCGCCGGTGGGCGCCGAAGCGCCTGTGCTCTGGAAGGGCCGTCATCGGCGCGCGTTCGTGATCGCCGACCGGGCACCGCGGCAGGCGCGGTCCGGGCTGATGAAGCAGGCCCTGGTCCGCGCATCGGTGGGCGGACCGTTGCTGGCCTACTGGATCGACCGGCTCACGGGTTGAGCATCGGCGTCCAGCCGGTGCACCGCCAGCGCCCCGCCCGTCACCGCCCGTCGCGCCACGTCCACCAAGTGCTCGTGGTGGGTGAACAGCAGCACCTGCGTGCGTCGTGACAAGGCCGCCAACGCGGCGAGCGTGGCCGCCGAGCGGGCGTCGTCGAAGGTCAGCAGGATGTCGTCCAGCACCAGCGGCATTGGCGGATTGCCGTCCAGGTGCAGGTCGAGCGCGGCCAGCCGCAAGGCCAGGTAGAGCACGTCGCGCGTGCCCTCGGACAGGTGCTCGACGCGCAAGGCCTTGCCGTCGGCCCGCTCGACCGCCAGCACGCGACGCTCGCCGTCCTCTTCGGCGCGCACCCTGGGGTAACGGCCGGCGGTCATGGCGTCCAGGAGGCGGCTGGCCCGCTCGATCATCGGGCCTTGCGCGCGTGCCTGGTAACCGGCCAGCGCATGCTCGAGCAGCGCGTGCGCAAGGCGCGCGCGCGCATACGCCAGCGCCTCGCCCCGCAGCCGGGCCAAGGCCGACTCGGCGGCTTCCCGGGTGGCCGCCGCCGCCTCGGAGCCATCGACCTGCGCGAGGCGGTGGCGTGCCTCGACCAGCTCGGCCTGGGCCTGGCGCGCCTGCGGCTCCAGCGTCGCGCCTTCGGCGGCGAGCTCCTCCAGGCGGCGCGCGACCGCGTCGAGGTCGTGCCCTTGCGCCTCGCGCAGCAACGCATCCAAGGGACGGTCGGCGGCTTCGAGCATCTGCTGCTCCAGCGCGTGCAACTCGTCGGACAGGGCCTGGCGCCGGGCTGCGCGCTGCTCGACCGCCGGCAATTGCGCGTCGTGCTCGACGCCGGCCGCGGCACGCATCGCGGCCAATGCACGGGCGGCTTCGTCCGCCGCCACCGCGTGCTGCGCCACGGCCTGGCGTGCGCGATCGATCCGCTCGTCGAGCGCGCATGCCTGGGCATGCGCATCGTGCGCCGCCTGCGCTTGCCCGTGCAGCGCCGCGACCAGCAGGCTGCCGGAGGTGCCGCCGGAGTTGCCGCCCGGCAAGGGCCGCCCCAATTGCAGCGCCAGGGCCTCGATCTGAGCAGCTCGCGCCGCGAGGAACGCGCTTCGGCCGGCGAGGCTGTCGCGCGCCGCATGCCATTGGGCATGCAGGCGCTCGATTTCGTCCAATTCACGCAGGCGCGCCTCGGCCTGCGCCGCGGGGGCGCCGGCCGGCAGGCGCAATGATGCGATGGCGACGTCCCACGCCTGCTCGGCAGCCGAGGCTCGGCTCCGCGCTTCGTCCGCGGTGGCGCGTTCGCGGGCCAAGTGCGCCTGCGCCTGGCGCAGCGCGCGCGTCGCCTCGGCGCGCGATTCGGCGGCACGCCGGCCGGAAGCCAGCCGGGCCTCGGCCGCTTGAAGCAGCACCGCCATCGGCGCCTGCATGTCGAACGGGCCGGCGGCATCCGCGTCGCCCGCGAGCGTCTCGACGCCGGCGCCCGCGCGTCCACTTCCACCGACGTCCAACGCCCGCGCGAGCGCCGCCCAGCTCGCTGAGCGCAGGCTGCGCCGGGCGTCCCGGGTGCCGGCCGCCTCGTCGCGCAACGCGCACTGCGAGAGCCAGGCGTCGCGTTGCCGGTGCCAGCGCACCAGCGCATCGGGCTCCATGAAGGGCAGGCCGGCCGAGGCGAGGCGCGCGGACCATTCGATGATCGCGCCTTGCTCGTCCGCGAGGAGCGCATCCCGACGCGCGCGGCCCGTGGCGGCGCGCTCGGCGCGCTCGGCGAGGTCCCGTTCGATGGAGGCGAAGCGGGCCGCCCGGTCGGCGTCGGCGCGCAACAGGTCTGCTTGGCGGTCGGCTTCTCGCAGCGCCGTGTCGAGGGCGGCGACGTCCGCGGCGACCGACGCCGCGGCGTTGCCGGGCGCCGCGGCGGCGTCCGACCGCGCGAGCCCGGGTCCCGAAGACGCCGGCCCGGGAACAGCGAGTTCCGGCCGTGCCGGTGCCTCGAAGAGCGCGCTCGCCTCGAAGAGCTCCGCCGTCGCGCCTGTCGAGCGCACGGCCTTCGCGACACGCGCGGTGCGGGTGCGCAGTTCGGGCGCGCCACGCACCGTGGGGTGCCCCGCGTCCAGTCGCGCCGCATCGGCTCCGCCATCGAGGCGTGCACGCACCCGTGCCCATGCCTGGTCACGTCGCGCCCGCGCAGCGGCAAGCGTGCTGGCCGTGACGACCTCGCCGCTCGCGGCCAGGCGGGCGCGCTCGGCTTGCAGCGCGTCGGTCTCGGCGGCCATCACCGCCAGCGTGGCGTCGAGCGATTCGCGTTCGGCCCGCAGGTTGGCCATCCGGGCGGCCAGCGCCTCGGCATGCCCCAGCGGCGGTGGCACGGCGCCGCGCAAGGCCTGCGCGTCGCACGCGCCCAATCCGCGCGCGCCGTCGGCGATGCGCGCATCGAACTGCGCGATGCGCGCATCGGCGGCGGCCAGATCGGCGTCGATGTCGCCCAGCGCCAGCGCCGCCGCATGGGCGGCCGCCAGCGCGCTGTCGTCCACTGGAGCAGGCAGCGCGTCCAATGCCTGCTGAGCGGCAGCCAGCGCGCCTTCCGCGGCGGCGGCCCGCTGCAGCGCGGTGTCGGCGGCTTGGCGCGCCGAGGCGAGCCGTGCCGCCGCCGCACGCACGGCCTCGGCAGTGCCTGCCGACACCGACGATTCGCGTGACAGCGCGTCGATCGACGCGTCATCGTCACGGATCGCGACGTCTTGCCCCACCCGCGCCAGCAGCGACCGCAACCGCCTCGCCAGCTGGGCGGCTTCGGACGATCCTGCCGCCAGCTCGCGCTCGGCCTCGGCGGCCCGGTCGGCATCGTGGTGCAGCCGCGCGATGGACTCGGCCTGCGCCAGCACGCCGGTGTCGATCTCGATGCCGGCACGCCGCGCAGCCAACTCGTCGGCCTCGCGCTGCGCGCGCGCCGCGGCATCCTGCGCGCCCCCCAGGGCGGCTTGGGCACGCAGCCGCCGCTCGGCGGCGTCGGCCGGCAGCTGCGGAGCGTCGGCCAACTGCGCCAGCTCCGCCACCAGCTGCGCGTGGCGTGCCGCCTGCGGAAGGAAGGTCCGCATCCGCTCCAGCCGGCGTTGCTCGTCGCGCACGGCGCGCATCTGTTCCGCGGCTTCGGCGTCCCGCTTGCGCGCGGTGTCCACCGCGGCCTCCAGGCTCGCCCACTCGCGGGGGCGCACCGTGCGGTCGCGCTGCTCGCGCTTGAGTTCGTCCAGGCGGCGCAGCGTCTCGTTGATGGACCGGACCTGGCCGCGCGGCACGAAGAGCGCTTGCGCGTCGCTGTCCAGCCGGTCCAGCACCGCGCGCACCCCCGACAGGCCCGAGCCGGCCTGGAAGAGGCTCGCGCCCAGCTCGCCTTCGCCCGCCAGCAGCTGGCGTCCGCCTTCGCGCAGCCGCGCGTGGTCGATGCCGAACATGGACTCGAAGAGCGCGCGATCCAGCCCACCGGTCAGCACGGCCTGGATGTCCGCCTCCAGCACCGCGTCGGTCTCCTGACCGGTGGCCTCGTCGAGCGCACGAAGGGGCGCCTTGTTGGCCTTCCGGCGCATCAGGGCGACCCTGCGTCCATCGTCGGCCCGCACCACCGCGCCCACGCGCATGTCGGCGTGCTTGTGCACGAAGTCGTCGTCGCTGCGCAGCGGGATGCCGAACAGCAAGTCGGTGGTGGCGCGCAATGCGCTGGACTTGCCGGCTTCGTTGGGACCATAGACCAGGTGCAGTCCCGCCGGCGCATGGGCCTCGAAGTCGAGCACGCGATCGGTGAAGGGGCCGAACGCGCGCAGCAGCAGCTTCTCGAATCGCACGGTTCAGGCCGGCATGTTGCCGTCGAGCAGGCGGGCGATCAAGGTCGCTTCGGCTGCGGGCAGCAGCATGCGCAGCACGTCGGCGTCCAGCAGACGCAACGGATCGGCGCCGCTCTTGAGCTCGCTGGGCAGGCGCGCATGCAGGTCCTCCAGCGCGCGCCGGCCGATGGCGGCCAACTCCGTCTCGTCGGCCGCGGCCCGGTCGATCAACCGCAGCAACTCGCCGATGGCGTCGGGGCCGGCGGCCAGGCGCGCTCGGTCGTAGTCGGGCCGCAGGTCGCAGGCCACTTTTTCGATCCAAAGCCGCGCGCCGGGGACTTCGGAGGCCATCGCGCGCAGCTCGCTCTCCATCCGGCCGGGCTGGGAAGATTCGAGGCGGTGCAGCGCGCCGCTGCCGGTGATGGACACGCGCACGGCCACCAAGCGCTCGCCCGCGTCGCGCGCCAGCCCGGCGAGCCGGTCGATCGCGTGCTGCTGGAAGGCGGAGATGCCGTCCATCGCATCGGCGGCGATCGACAACTGCGCCCAACGCACCGCGTCCAGCGCGACGGGCTGCGCGCTCAGCTTCTTCCCGTCCCACTCGACCAGCTCGCATCCCTTGGCGCCGGTCTCGCGCGCATGGCGCCCCTGCGGGTTGCCGCTGTACACCACCCGTGGGCGCTCGCAGATGACTTCGCGCGCATGCACGTGGCCCAATGCCCAGTAGTCGTACCCCTTGCGCCGCAGCACGTCCAGGCGGGTGGGCGCATAGGGGTCGTGGTAGGGCCGCCCGTCCAGGCTGGTGTGGAGCAGGCCCACGTTGAGCATCCCGGGGATGGCGTCGGGATACTCGGCGGCCAAGTCGTCGACCGTGGCGCGATCGCGGAAGCTGCGTCCGTGCAGCGCCACGCCCAGGTGCGGCAGCGTGTGCGTGTGCGCGTGCGAGGACGGGAACTCGACGACGTTGTCCGGCGCGGTCAGCGTGCGCGTGATCTGGCTTTCGGCGTCGTGGTTGCCCTTGACCACGAAAACGGGGACGCCCGCATCGCGCAGCCGCGCCATCTGAATGCGGAAGTAGAGCCCCGTGTTGAAGTCGGTCCAGTCGCCGTCGTAGAGGTCCCCGGCCAGCACCAGGAAGTCGGCTTTCTCCGCGATGGCCAGGTCCACCAGGTTGGCGAGCGCGGCGCGCGTGGCGCTGCGCAACTCACCGGCCGGTGCACCCGGATAACGGTCCAGCCCGATCAGCGGGCTGTCGATGTGCAGGTCGGACGCGTGGATGAAGCGGACGGTCATGGAGCGAAGCGGGCGACGCGGATCGTCCGCCATGATACGGGCTCGACTTCCAGGCGTTCGCCCGTCCCGGGGATCCGCCGATCGAGTCGCCTTCAGGCTGAGACGCCTGGCGCGGTGCTCGACCATGCCCGGCCCGCATGCGGCGGCCCGGGCAGCCCTCAAGCGTCCGGCTCGTAGCTCTTGGCGGCGCGCTTGACCTCGTCCATGTCCAGCGCCTTAACCTGGCGCAGGATGTCGTCCAGCGCACCCTTGGGCAGCGCCCCCGGCTGCTGGAACACGATCACCTTCTCGCGCAGGATCATGAGCGTGGGGATCGAGCGGATGGCGAAGTGGCCGGCCAGCGCCTGCTCCTCGTCGGTGTTGACCTTCACGAACTTGATGTCCGGGTTTTCGCTGGCGACCTGCTCGAACACCGGCGCGAAGGACTTGCACGGGCCGCACCAAGGCGCCCAGAAATCCACCACCACCATGTCGTTGCCGGACACGGTGGCGTCGAACTGATCGGTCGTGAGGGTGTCGACGGACATGATGGCGCTCCGCAATGAGGGGGACGAAACCGGAAGGAGGGGGTGCAGTGTAGCCGCTGGTCGGACGCATGTTTTGCGCCTGCCTGCGCGCAACACGAGGCTGGCGGCGGGCCACAGGACGTGATACTGTGAATGCATACAGTAATTCACCGGCCCGTGCGATCGTCCATGCGGACGGGTTATTCGCACCTTTTCGCGTCTTCGCGATCTATTCGCACGCCTGCGAATTCCTGCGCCATGATCCAGTCCGGCCTCACCGAACTCTGGTATTTCGACCGACCGCACCTGGCGGCCAGCATCGTCGAGCACGTCTCGCACGGGCGTGCGGGCCGCGTGGCGCTCTTCGGTGCGCGCCGCACCGGCAAGACCACGCTGCTGCGCCGCGAGGCCATGCCCGAAGCCGAATCCCATGGCTTCGTGGCCGTCTACGCCGACTGCTGGCACGACCGCGCCAACCCCATCTCGGGCCTCAACTACGCACTGGAACAAGCCATCGCCCGCATCGAGGTGCCCGCCAGCAAGGTGGGCCGGCGCCTGGCCACCGAGGTGCGCCGCGTGTCGGTCGTCGGGCTGGCGCTTGAATTCGGCCCCGAGCCCGACCAGGCCGCGCCCGATTCCGCTTACCTGCGCTTCGACTGGCTGATCGCGCGGCTTCTGGCACGTGCGCGCAAGCCGGTGTTCTTCGTCATCGACGAAGCGCAAGCCATCGCCGACGCGGCCGAAGCCGACCGCATCGCCGCCGCCATCCGGACGGCCTTCACCAAGTACGAAGCGCAAGTGCGGGTGGTGCTCACCGGCAGCTCCGAGCTCAAGCTGGCCAAGCTGTTGGCGCGCACGCAGGCGCCGCTCTACAACTTCATGCCACGCGTGCAATACGAGCCGCTCGGCGACGCCTTCGTCGCGCACGTGTGCGCCTGCTTCGAGCGCGCCACCAATGGCCGCCGGCTGGACGCGACGCGCGCGGTGGCGCTGCTCGATCGTCTGGGCCGCCAACCGGCGGCGTTCCTGGCCGCGGTGGAAGCGCCGCTCGCCGACCCGACGCGCACGCTGGACGACGGCGTCGAGCAATTGCTCGCGCCGCAGATGCCCAGTCCCATGACGGCGGCGTGGGAGGACTGCACGCTGCTGCAACGCGCCACGCTGGTGGCCACGGCCGCCGGCGTGCGCCTGACCTCGGACGAAGGCCTGCGCATGATCGGCGGCATGGTCGGCACCGGGCGCGCCACCAATTCCAGCGTGGCGCGCGCCATCGGCGCGCTGGAAGAGCGCCACCTGGTGGACCGCGACGTGTTCACCTCGCACCACGCGCGCTACGTGGTGGCCGACCCGATCTTCGCGCTGTGGCTGGAGCGCAATGCGGCGCGATTGATGCCCGTGGTGTCGAAGGCGCACGTGGAGAAGGCGGGTCGCTGAAGGCAGCCACGCCAGGTCTCCGACGCGGCTCCGGCAGGAGATGAGATCCTGGTCGATCGAGGGCGATGACGCAGGGGCCGGCCAGCTGGAGCGTGCGGCAGTTCGACCGGCAGTTCGACCGGCAGCTCGCAAACGAGCTCACGACAAGACTGTGGGGCAAGGGCGTCGATCCTTCTCGACCAGCGCCGCCGCCGACGCCTGATCAGCCGCTGCCTGGGGGAATCGACGGGCCGGGCGATGCCCGACCCGTCCAAGCCGCCAGCCGCTACTTCGCCGGCTTCCCGGCCTTCTGGTCCGGGCGGTCCATCTTCACGTGACCGGCCGCGGCCTGCGACTGCGTCTCGGCCATCTCGGGCCGATCCATCTTCGTTCCGCCCGTGAGCGTGCCAGCGCCCATGCCGGCGCCCAGGTCCGCGCCGGTCGTCGGGTCCTTGCTCGGATCCGACATCGTGCGGGCCGCCATGCTCTTGAGCACCGCCATCTCGGCCTTGGACAGCTGCACCGTCGCGCTGCCGTCGCCGTCGTACGAAGCCAGCGCCTCCTCGCCGGTCGCGAACTGCCACTGCGGGCCTTCGTTCCAGGGCCCGCGCGTGTCACCCGCGCCCTGCGACGCGTTGACGTAGATGTCCGCGAAGCGCGGGTCGCCCGGCAGCTTGCCGGCCGGGAAGTTGGGCTCGATCGCGTAGAGCGCCTTCTCGAAGGACTTCTGGTGCGCCACTTCGCGCGTCATCAGGAAGCCCAGCGCATCGCGCACGCCCGCGTCGGGCGTCAGGTTGATCAGCCGCTCGTAGATGATCTTGGCGCGCGACTCGGCCGCGATGTTGGACCGCAGGTCCGCCGTCGGGTCGCCGATGGTGTCGATGAACTCCGCCCGGAAGGGCAGGCCGGCCGAATTGGTCAGCGGCGCGCCGGCGCCGTACAGCACCTGGGTCAGATGGCTGTCGTTGCCTGCGCCGGTGATCGATCGGTACATCTCGCCTTGCTCCTCGACGCCCTCGGCCAGCCGCCCCTTGGCACCTTTGTTGAGCATCACCACCAGCGTGCCGATCACCTCCAGGTGCGACAGCTCTTCCGTGGCGATGTCGAACAGCAGGTCCTTGCGGCCCGGATCGTCCTCGGCCACCGCCTGGGTGAAGTAGCGCATGGCGGCGGCGAGCTCGCCCTGCGGACCGCCGAATTGCTCCAGCAGCAGGTTGGCCAGGCCGGGGTTCGGCTCGGAGACGCGGACCGTGTACTGCAGCCGCTTGTTGTGCATGAACATGAATGGACTCCTCTGGCGCCGTCAGGGGGCGCGCATGTCGTCGATCGAGGCGGAGCGCGGCGGACGTGGCCCACGCACGGACGCGCAGTCGTGCGCTCGGGGTCGGTCCCGGCCAAGCGGGTGGTCCGGGCCGCGACGAGCGTGCTGCGCGACGCTTGAATCGGGGCAACCGACGTGCCCATCCCGGCGATCCGCCCCGGCTCGGGGCCGGCTGTTTTGTGCAGCGACGGCCGATGGGATATATCTCGGGGCCCACCTTCAAGACGCCCGCCCCGGAGGCCACCCCGATGAGCAGCCGCCCCACGCGCTTCGACCCCTACCGTACCGGGTTGGACCGCAACCCGGCCAACCATGTGCCGCTGACACCGCTGTCGCTGCTGGCCTGGGCGGCCGACGTCTACCCGGGCCGGACCGCCGTGGTCCATGGCGCCGTGCGGCACGACTGGGCGACGCTGCGCGCGCGCTGCCGCCGGCTGGCCTCGCGCCTGGCCGCCCGCGGGCTGGGGCAGGACCCCGCCGCGGGTGACACCGTGGCCGTGATGCTGCCCAACATCCCGGCCATGATCGATGCGCATTACGGGGTGGCGATGGCCGGCTGCGTGCTCAACAGCATCAACGTGCGGCTGGACGCGAGCACCGTGGCCTTCATCCTGGCCCATTCGGCCAGCCGCGTGCTGATCGTGGACCGCGAGTTCTCCGCCACCGCGCGCGAGGCGCTGCGGATCCTGGCCGCCGAGGGCATGGGGCTGCTGCAGGGCACCGCCATGCCCGACGACGCGCGCGACGGCATCGCCGCCATCGTGCAGCCCGGCGGGCCCGGCACCGAAGTCGCGCTGCCCTTCGTCGTCGACGTGGACGATCCGGTGTATGGCGGCGCGGGCGAGCGCATCGGGGCCGTCGAGTACGAAGCGTGGCTGGCCGAAGGCGATCCGGACTTCGCCTACGCGCTGCCCGCCGACGAGTGGGACGCGATCGGCCTGAACTACACCTCGGGCACCACCGGCAACCCCAAGGGCGTGGTGGTGCATCACCGCGGCGCCTATCTCAACGCGGTGGGCAACGCGGTGGCCTGGAGCCTGCCGCGCCACCCGGTGTACCTGTGGACGCTGCCGATGTTCCATTGCAACGGCTGGTGCTTCCCCTGGACGTTGGCGGCGGTGGCCGGCACCAGCGTGTGCCTGCGCCGCATCGACGCGCAAACCATCTTCGCGCTGATCCGCGAGCACCGCGTCACGCACTGGTGCGCCGCCCCGATCGTCCATTCCGCCCTGATCTCGGCGCCGCCCGCCTGGCGCAAAGGCATCGACTGGACCGTGCGCTGCATGGTGGCGGGCGCCGCCCCGCCGGGCGCGATGATCGAGGGCATGGAGCGCATGGGCTTCGAGCTCACCCACGTCTACGGCTTGACCGAGGTGTACGGGCCGGCCGCGGCCTGCGCCAAGCAGGAAGAGTGGGACCTGCTGCCGCTGGACGAGCGGGCCGAGAAGAACGCGCGCCAGGGCGCGCGCTACCCGCTGCAGGAAGGGTGCACCGTGCTGGACCCGCAGACCCTGCGCGAGGTGCCGCGCGACGCCTCCACGATGGGCGAGGTCGTGTTCCGCGGCAACGTGGTGATGAAGGGTTACCTGCACAACCCGCAGGCCACGGCCGAGGCCTTCGCCGGTGGCTGGTTCCACACCGGCGACCTCGGCGTGCTGTACCCGGACGGCTACGTGCGCCTGAAGGACCGCGCCAAGGACATCATCATCTCGGGCGGCGAGAACATCAGCTCGATCGAGGTGGAGGACGTGCTCTACCGCCATCCCGCGGTGCTGGCCGCGGCCGTGGTGGCCAAGCCGGACGCCAAGTGGGGCGAAACGCCGTTGGCCTTCGTGGAGCTCCGCGACGGCATGCAGGCCACCGCCGAGGAGCTGATCGCCCACTGCCGGGCGTCGCTGGCCGGCTTCAAGTGTCCGCGCGAGATCCGCTTCGCCAGCGTGCCCAAGACCTCGACCGGCAAGATCCAGAAGCACTTGCTGCGGGCGCAGGTGCAGTCGGCCAGCGCGATCGGCTGAGAGTGGCGCCGCCGGCGGGGCGGCCTCGGCGGGGCGGCCTTGTTGGGGCGCCACGCTACCATTGGCTTTCGACAGTGAAGACGGCGCGGTTCCCCCTGGACTCAGAAGATCCCGAGGTCGACGCGAGCGACCTGCAAGATGTGGAGCAGCGGCTTCGTGACAGCGAGGCGCGCCTGCGGCTCGCGCTCGAAGCGATCGATGCCGGCGTGTTCGACATCGACCTCGTCAGGGGCACGCACCGTTGGGACCGGCGCGTTCGCGAACTCCTGGGCTTGATGCCGGACGTGGCGCCCACCGCGCAGTCGTGGCTCGCGTGCCTGCATCCGCAGGACCGGCACCGCGCCCGGCGCGAGTTCGAGGACGCGCTGGGCGATCCGGACCACGACGGCGTGTGGCACCTGCAGTACCGGGTGCGCAAGCCCCACGGCGGCTGGCGCTGGATCGAGGAGCGCGGCAAGCTCACTTACGGCGAGTCCGGGCCGGCGCGCCGCACGGTGCGGCTGACGGGCGTCATGTTCGACGTGACCGGGCGCGTCGAGGCCGCCCGCGACGCGGCCGGCAGCACGCAACGGCTGCGCGAGAGCGAGGAGCGGCTGCGGCTCGCGATGGAGTCCTCTTCGCTGGGCTATTGGGACAGCGACGTCGTCGCGCGGCAGATGGTGCTGTCCGACAGCGCCCAACGCTTCTTCGGCTTGCCAGGACACGAGGTCGTGGCGGTGGACGAGCTCCTGGACCGCGTGCATCCCGAAGACCGTTCGCGCGTGGCGGCCGCCTACGCCCGCGCCCTGGACACGGCGGGCGACGGTGCGTTCCGGCAGCAGTACCGGATCCTGCGGCAGGACGGGTCGGTGCGCTGGATCGATGCCATGGCACGCACGCACTTCGCCCTGGCCGACGGGCGCCAGCGCGCCATGCGCAACGTGGGGGTGATGTGGGACGTCACCGAGCAGCGCCAGGCCGAAGGCGAACGGACGAAGCTGGTGCACGAGTTGCGCGAGCAGCGCCGCCGCCTGGACGTGGTGCTCAACAACGCCAGCGTCGCGGTGTTCCTGATGGACGAGCGGGGGCAGTGCGTCTACATGAATCCGGCGGCCGAGAGGCTCACCGGCTACACGCTCGCGGAAACACACGGGCGGCGGCTTCACGACGTCATCCACCACACGCGCCCCGACGGCACGCCGTTCCCGCTGCACGAGTGCCCGATCGACCGCGCGTTTCCCGAGAACAACCAGGAGCAGGGGGAAGAGGTGTTCGTCCACAAGGACGGCAGCTTCTACCCGGTGGCCTTCACTGCGAGCCCGATCCGGGACGAGACGGCGCGCACCGTCGGCACGATCATCGAGGCGCGCGACATCCGGCGCGAAAAGGAGACGATGCACGCGTTGCGCGAGGCCGACCGCCGCAAGGACGAGTTCCTGGCGATGCTGGCGCACGAGCTCAGGAACCCGTTGGCGCCGCTGACCAACGCGCTGCGCGTGTTGGAGCTGGGCGCCGGCCTGGGAGCGCGCGAGCAGGCCATGCTCGCGATGGCCAAGCGGCAGACGGGTCAGCTTCGGCGCCTGGTCGACGACCTGCTGGAAGTGTCCCGCATCAGTCGCGGCAAGATCGTGCTGCGCCCGGGGCGCGTGGCCGTGGACGATGCGGTCCGGCAGGCGGTCGAGTCCGTCGACCACGAGATCTCCAGGCGCGGGCACGCGGTCGACGTGCGGCTGCCGGACGCGCCGATCTTCGTGCGGGCAGACCCGGCGCGCCTTGCGCAGATCCTGGAGAACCTGCTGAACAACGCGTGCAAGTACACACCCGACGGCGGACGCATCGGCGTCGCCGTGATCGACCAGGGCGAGCACGTCGATCTGCGGATCACGGACAACGGCGTGGGAATCGAGCCCGACCAGGTCTCCCGGTTGTTCGAGCTCTTCCAGCAGATCGACGTCACGCTGGACCGTTCCGCCGGTGGCCTGGGCATCGGGCTGGCCATGGTCAAGCACCTGGTGAGCCTGCATGGCGGCCGGGTCTGGGCCGAAAGCGGCGGCCGCGGCTTGGGCACCACCTTCACGGTGCGCCTGCCGAAGGACGACAGTGCGTCCGAGTGACTTCCTCTCGATGTCCCATGGCGAACGACCGATTCCAGCGCGTCGCGCTTGAGCATGCCAGCCGCCTGATCAACCACGGGCCGACCGTGCTGGTCACGAGCACCGACGGCACGCGGCGCAACGTGATGGCGGCGGCTTGGTCGATGCCGGTCGAGTTCACGCCGCCGCGCATCGCCGTGGTGATCGACAAGAAGACCTTCACGCGCGAACTGGTCTCGGCCAGTGGCGCCTTCGGGCTGTGCTTGCCCGGCGCGGCGCTGGTGGACCTGACCTACGCGGTCGGCAGCACCAGCGGGCGCGATGGCGACAAGTTCGCCCGTCACGGCATCGCCGCCACCGCCGGGCCGGTGCTGGGTGTCCCGATCATCGAGCAGGGCTGCTCGGCCTGGCTGGAGTGCCGCTTGATCCCAGAGCCGCACACCGAGCAGGCCTACGACACCTGCTTCGCCGAGGTGGTGGCGGCCGCGGCCGATGCGAGGATCTTCACGCGCGGGCGCTGGGAGGTGCGCGACGACAATGCGGCGCTGCACACGATCCACCACCTGGGGGGCGGGAACTTCGTGCGTGGTGCCGAGGTGCTGAAAGCGCGTGGAGCGTGACCGAGGCCTGGACAGGACCGGTCAAGTCCCGCCGAGCCCGCCCGTCGACGCCTGCCCGGTCGGGCAGACATCGAGCAGCACGCAGCGCCCGCATTCCGGCGCGCGCCAATGGCACACGCGCTGGCCGTGCAGCATCAGCACCTCGTGGTTGTCGTAGACCTGCTGGGCGTTCCAGTCGGGCGGCAGCTGGGCTTCGAGCAAGGCGTGGGCGGGTCCGACATCCACGGATTCCGGGATCAGCCCCAGCCGTACCGCCACCCGATGGTGGTGGCTGTCCACCGGCAACGCCGGCAGCCGCAGGCGGCTGAACGACAGCACGGCGGCACTGGTCTTGGGCCCGACCCCGGGCAGCGCCTCCAGCCAGTCGCGGGCCTGCCGGACCGGCATGTCGCCGAGGAAGTCCAGCGCATCGTCACCCAGCGCCTCGCCCGGGGTGCCGGCCAAGCGCACGCCGACTTCGCGCAGGATCGCTTGCACGCGGGGTGCCTTCTGCTCGGGCCAGGTGCAGGGCGCGAGCGCCGCCTGCACCGCCTCGGTCGGCGCGTCGCGCACCGCGACCCAGGTCGGAAAGGCGGCGCGCAACTGCCGATAGGCGCGCGCGGAATCCCTGTTCTTGGTGCGGTGCGACAGGAGCGAGCGGATGAGCTCGGACAGTGGATCGGTGTCGCCGAAGTAGCCGATCGGGCACCGGTATTCCCCGCAGAGCCGGCGGTGCACTTCGAGGACGAAGGCACGCGTCTGCGGCGTGGGCTCGGCGGGTGCGGTCGGCGTCCGGGCGCGACGCGGCTTGGCACGCGTCCCGGGAACGGGGCCGTCGGTGACGGGAGTCGGTTCGGACGGTGTCGCGGCCATCGAATGGCCGTTGCGTCTTTCGTGCCCGAGGGCGGCGCTATCGGCTCGCGAAAGCCGCTTCCGGCAAGCAGGCCAGCGCTTCGAAGGCCGGGCGGGCGAAGAGATAGCCTTGCATCAGGTGGACGCCCAGGTCGGCCAGCACGCGCTGCTCGTCCCGGGTCTCGACGCCTTCGGCGATGACTCGCACGCCGAGCTCGTCGAGCATGCGCACCGTGTGGCCGACGATGATGCGGCGCGCCGGGTCGCGGTCGATCCCGCGCAACAGCGCCATGTCGATCTTGGCCACATCGGGCTGGAAGTCGGCCAGCAGGTCCAGTCCGGCGTAGCCCGCGCCGAAGTCGTCGATCGCCGTGAGGAAACCGCAGCGCCGGTATTCCCGGAAGATCGACTTCAAGTGGCCGCGGTCCACGACCTGCTCGGATTCGCTGACCTCGAACATGATGCGTTCGGTCGGGAAGCCCGTTCGCTCGGCCGCCTCCAGCGTGGCGCGGATGCAGGCCTCGGCGCGATAGACCGCGTTGGGCATGAAGTTGATGCTGAGCACTTCGCGCATGCCCAGCCGATCGGCCAGCTCGATGGCCCGGATGCGGCACTGCTGGTCGAACCAGTAGCGGTTGCTGTCGGTGACACGGGCCAGGATCGACGCGGCTGATTCGCCGGCCGGCCCCCGCACCAGCGCCTCGTGCGCGAAGACCTCGCCGCGCGCCATGTCGACGATGGGCTGGAAGGCCATGGTGAACGCGAAGTCGTCGCCGGGCTGGCGGCAGCCGCTGCAGCGGCCTGCCGCCGCGGGCGGTTCCACGCTTGCCGACGCGATGGGCGAGAGCGATGCAAAACGGGCTGAAGGCATTCGGGCGGTCCGGGGCGCGGCCGGGGTATCGGATTCGCGGCACTGCGCCGCACCTGGCGAAGGCTACTGGTTCCGTGCCGCGCGGCCCGACCCGCAACCGACGACCAGCAGGCTTCGCAGACGAGCGGACGAGGGCGTCATCGCGGACCGAGTCCGGCGCCCGCGGCCTTCGCGGCCCGGCGCGTCGTGCTCGCTACAATCGGCGGGATTCGTCCTTCCGACGAACGCAACGGGGAACTCCACACCGCATGGGCAAGAAATCCTCAGCAACCGCAGCGGCCGCGGCGTCGGCCAAGGGCGCGCCGGCCATCGACATCGGCATCGACGAGAAAGAGCGGCGACAAATCGCCGACGCGCTGTCGCGCGCGCTGGCCGACACCTACACGCTCTACCTGCAAACGCACGGCTTCCATTGGAACGTGGAAGGCCCGCTGTTCAGCACGCTGCACCAGATGTTCATGGAGCAGTACACGGAGATGTGGACCGCGCTGGACGACATCGCCGAGCGCATCCGCGCGCTGGGCTTTCCCGCGCCGGCCAGCTACGCCGCGCTGTCCAAGTTGAGTTCCGTGCCGGACGTGGACGACGTGCCCGAAGCGATGCAGATGGTGCGCACGCTGGTGGCCGGCCACGAGACGCTGGCACGCACCACGCGCGCCGCGCTGCGGGTGGCCGACGAGGCCGACGACGACTCGTCCGCCGACCTGATGACGCAGCGGCTGCAGGTGCACGAGAAGACCGCCTGGATGCTGCGCAGCATGCTCAAGTAGGCGCGGGCCGGATCCGGCGGCGCCCTGTTCGACGAGGCTTGTCGAACAGCCCGTTGGGTCAACCCGCGAGCTGCGCTTCCCGTCCGTCGGGGCCGCGCAAGGTGGCCTGCAACCGCGGGCGGTCGGCGGCATGCAGCGAGAAGCGCGGATCGTTCATCCGTCCGCCCAGCCAGTTCAGCGCGTCGGGCGTCACCGAGACGTCCGCCCGCAGCAGGCGCACGCCGCGGTCCGGCAGGCGCGTGCAGGGATGCGGCGAAGGGCCCCAGTCGATGGGCGTGGGCAGGCCGCCGGGCGGCACGTGCCCGTCCTCACGCAGCGCGATCCGCCAAGACAAGGCGTCGCGGGTCATCGTGACGATCCGGCCGACGGACGCGGCGACGGGGTCGTCGCGCGTCGCATCGAGCAGCTCCGGCGTACGCACCCGCACCACCCAGTGCAGCAGCGCCGGTCCGTGGGCCAGCCGCTCGCGGGTGGCAGGATCGTCCAACCCGAAGAGCCGCGCGCGCTCGGGTGCCGGCTGGGACGGGTCCGGCGCCAGCATCTCGAGGTAGAGCCCCTCGCCCAGCGACAGCAGCCGGTTGTGGGAGCCGAAGCCCGGGTGGCGCCCGCCCGGGTCGGGCGCGAGGCCCAGGCGCGCTTCGAGCCAACGCGCGCCTTCGTCGAGCGTGCGGCAGCCCAGCACGAGGTGGTCGGGGGACAGGGGCAGGGGTTCCGGTGGATTCATCACGTCATCCTAGCGGCAGCCGCGCTCGCGCGGGAGGGGCCGGCTACGCCGGTCGGACCGTGAGCGACGCCCGCGGCGCCCGGGGGCGACAGCGGCGACGGGCAATCGATCGCGGCGCACAGCGCCTGCAGCAACTCGATGCGCATCGCCGCATCCGGCGCGTCCGCATCGATGCGGCGCTGCCAGCCACGCACCACGGCGGGCTTGGCGAGCATGGGCAGGGCGGCCACGGTCTCGACCGCCGTGCGCAACGCGTGGGCGTCCACGCGTGCCGGGCTTGCCCCGCCGAGCAACGCGCCGCAGGTGGCCGCCGCGCGGCTGGCCTCGATCGGATGCGCGATCGAATGCCGCCTGCCGGGCCCTTCGATCGACCCGTCCGCCAGCCGATGCCGCATCACCACCAGCAACAACGCTTCCAGCGGCGTGACGCGGCCGTCGGCATCGCAGGCGCGCTGCATGGCGTCGACCAGGCCGGTTCGGGCCTGCGGGGCGAGGTCGCGCAGGCGAGCGCAGGCCAGCTCCAACAGCGGCAGGCGCCACGCCGCGCGTGTCGCGTCCTCCAGCCGGACGAGCTGCGCGCGCCAGGCCGCCAAGGCGTGCCCCAGCCGGGGGTCGGCCGCCGCGGCCGCCGCCGCGTGCGCCTGCTCACGCTCGACCAGCACGGACAGCAAGGCGACCGCTCCTGCCGGCTGCTCGAGCAGCGCATGCGGTAGCGGAGCCGAGATGGTGGCTTCGAGCCCGGCACCGGAGGCGACCGGCGCATCGGCAGGCCACTCGATCGGCGCCAACGACGTCGCCGGCTCCAGGTCCGGGAGGACTCGCGTGTCGAGCGCACCCATCGGGCGCCCGTAGATGCGCCGGATGCGGGCCTCCAGGGGCGGGTGGGTGTCCAGCCACCCGGCCGCCGGCGCCACCAACCAGCAGTGCGAGAACGCGAGCGCGTCGTCGCCGGCCAACCGCGTGCCGGCGGCCGTCTGGCCCTTGACGCGGCGCAGCGCGCCACCGATGCCGTCCCGGCTGCGGGTCCACTGCAGCGCGCGCGCGTCGGCGTGGAACTCGGCTTCCCGGTTGGCGGCCGCCTTCAGCATGCGCGCCGCCAGCCAGCCCAGCGCCCCGGCGCAGTAGAGCAGCACGCCCACCACCGCCAGCACGCCCGTCGAGCGTCCGCCGCGCCCATGCCCGCTCGACCGGTCCGTCCACAGCATGCGCAGCCCCAGCCGCCAAAGCAGTTCGAGGCCCCACACCCAGCCGAGCAATTGGGTGTTGAGCCGCATGTCGCCCGCGGCCACGTGGCCCATCTCGTGCGCCACGATGCCTTGCAGCTCGTCGCGGCTCAGGCGCTCCAAGGCGCCGCGGGTGAACACCAGGGCCGCGTCGGTCGGCGTGAAGCCCACCGCCATCGCGTTGATCGCGTCGTCGTCCAGCACGTGCACCCGCGGCACCGGCAGTCCGGCGGCGACGGACACTTCCTCGACGCAGTTGCGCAGCCGTCGCTCCAGCGGCCGCATCGGATCGACCGGGCGGGCGGCGATGCGGCCGACCAGCGCCTGCGCGCCGCCGTGGCGCAGATCGGCGCCTTCCACCCACGCGCCACCCACCACCAGCAGGAGCGGCACCAACAGGTTGATCTCGTGGAACCAGCGCGGCGGTGGCGTCGCGCCGAACGCCGCGTGCCAGGCCAGGCGCATGCCCAACGCCACGCCGGCCACCACCGCGACCACCGCCAGCGCGAACAGCAGGAGCAGCTTGCGCCGGCGCGCACGGCTGGCGGCTTGCTGCTCGAAGAAGTCGGGCCTCAAGGCCGGTGCGCTCGCGGTGCCTGTCGTGGCGGCGAGGCGCTCAGAAGCTCACGCTGGGCGCGGCGCGCTCGGCGGGCGATCGCGTGGAGGCGAGCAGCGCCGCCTGCCCGAAGCCGCCCACCGTGGCGACGATGTTGGCGGGCAGGCTCTCTCGCGCCGTGTTGTAGGTCATCACCGCGTCGTTGAAGGCTTGGCGGGCGAACCCGATGCGGTTTTCCGTCGAGGTCAGCTCCTCGGTCAGCTCGCTCATCGTCCGGTCGGCCTTGAGTTCCGGATACGCCTCGGCCAGCACCATCAAGCGGCCGAGCGAGCCGGCCAGCCCGGCTTCGGCCGCGTCCAGCCGCGAAAGCCCCCGCGCATCCGACGGGTCGGCCGCGGCGGCGGCGCGCGCTTGCGTGGCCAAGCCGCGCGCCTGCACGACGGCTTCCAGCGTGCCGCGCTCGTGCGCCAGGTAGGCGCGTGCCGTCTCGACCAGATTGGGCACGAGGTCGTGGCGGCGCTTCAACTGCACGTCGATCTGCGCGAAGGCGTTGCGCCAGCGGTTGCGCAATTCGACCAGCCGGTTCCAGGTCAGGACGAACCAGCCCGCCAGCGCGACCAGCGCGATGACCAAGCCCGTCGTTGCCGTCATGTCGGTGCCCTTTTGCGTGCGTTGCCGTGTGGCCGCGACCTGGGCCACGGAGTTCGTGGATCCGATCATATCGGCGGCCTCCGCGCCTGCCGGACGAGCGCGGGCGACCAGGGGCGGCAAGGGCCGGCGGCGGCCGACGACCGGCGGGCGCGGCGTTGCCGGCGCGCGTCGCCCACGCGGGCGCCCCGGTACAATCCGGGCTTTTGCGGCGCCCCGCGGCCCGCGCGGCCGGGCCCGCAGCACTCCTTCCAGCCGATCCCCGGATGCTTCCCGAACAGAAATCGCAGATCGCGTCGCGCATCCGCGCGGCGGTCGAGCCGCTCGCCGCGGCCGCGGGCGTGGCCGCCCCCGAGCCCGTGCTGGAGCGGCCAAAGCAGGCCGCGCACGGCGACTTGGCCTGCAACGTCGCCCTGCAGTTGTCGCGCGCCCTCAAGAAGAGCCCGCGCGACGTGGCCCAGGCGGTCTGCGACGCGCTGGACGCCGACCCGCAGGCGCGCGAGCTCATCGCCGCCACCGAGATCGCCGGACCGGGCTTCATCAACCTGCGCTTGACCGGCCAGGCGCGCCGGGCCGTCGTGGCGCGCGCCCTGCGCGAAGGCGCGGGCTTCGGGCGCGGGACGCGCGGCCAGGGCCGGCGCGTGGTGGTGGAGTTCGTGTCGGCCAACCCGACCGGGCCGCTGCACGTGGGCCATGCGCGCCAAGGCGCCCTGGGCGACGCCATCAGCGCGTTGCTGGCCGCCGACGGCTGGGCCGTGCAGCGCGAGTTCTACTACAACGACGCCGGCCAGCAGATCGCCAACCTAGCGCTGTCGGTGCAGGCGCGGGTGCGCGGCATCCCCACCGATTCGCCGGAATTCCCGGCCGATGGCTACCGCGGCGAATACATCGCCGACATCGCCCGCGACTACATGGCCGGCGCCACCGTGGGCAGCGCCGACGTCGCCCCGGTGACGGCCAAGGCCGATCCCGACGACCTGGACGCGATCCGCCGCTTCGCGGTGGCGTACCTGCGCCGCGAGCAGGACCTGGACCTCAAGGCCTTCGGCATCGGCTTCGACGTGTACTACCTGGAATCCAGCCTGTACTCCGAGGGCCGCGTCGAGCAGGCCGTGGCCGCGCTGGTCGAGAAAGGCCGCACTTATCAAGAAGGCGGCGCGCTGTGGTTCCGATCGACCGACTTCGGCGACGACAAGGACCGCGTGATGCGCAAGTCCGAGGGCGGCTACACGTACTTCGTCCCCGACATCGCCTATCACGTCACCAAGTGGCAGCGCGGCTTCGAGCGCGCGGTCAACGTGCAGGGCAGCGACCACCACGGCACCATCTCGCGCGTGCGCGCCGGGCTGCAGGCGCTGGCCATCGGCATCCCGCAGGGCTGGCCCGACTACGTGCTGCACAAGATGGTGCGCGTCGTGAAGGCGGGCGAGGAAGTCAAGATGAGCAAGCGCGCCGGCACGAGCGTCACGCTGCGCGACCTGCTCGACATGACCGCGTCCGGCGACACGCCGGAAGAGGGGCTGCAGCGCGCGCGCGACGCCGTGCGCTACTTCCTGGTGTCCCGCAAGGCCGACAGCGAATACACCTTCGACGTCGACCTGGCGTTGTCGCGCGGCGACGAGAACCCGGTGTGGTACGTGCAGTACGCGCATGCGCGCATCTGCTCGGTGTTCGACAAGCTTCGGAACGAGCAGCAGGAGGAAGGCGCCCTGGACGACGCTGCGCTCGTGAACGCCGACCTCTCGCCGCTGGAGTCGCCGCACGAACTGGCGCTGATGGCCAAGCTGGCGGACTACCCGGCGCTGGTGGCCGACGCCTGCGACGAGCTCGCGCCGCACGCGGTCGCCTTCTGGCTGCGCGAGCTGGCTGCCGAATTGCACGGTTTCTACAATGCCGAACGCGTGCTGGTCGACGACGCCCGCCTGCGCACCGCGCGGCTGGCGTTGCTGGCCGCCACGCGCCAGGTGCTACGCAACGGACTGGCGTTGCTGGGCGTGTCCGCGCCCGAACGGATGTGATGGCCGAAAACAGCAAACCCAAACCCGCCGCCAAGCCGAGGCGCGGCGGCCGTGGCACCGTCGCCGCCGCCCTGCTGGGCATGCTGGTGGGCCTGGTGCTGGGCCTGGCGATCGCGGTGGTGGTCGCGGTGTACGTCACCAAGGCGCCGGTGCCTTTCGTCAACAAGACCTCGCGCGCCAACGAGCGTCTCGAACCGCCCGCCAAGGGCGCCGAACTGCCCGATCCCAACAAGCCCTTGGCCGGCAAGACACGCGTGCCCACCGCGCCCGAGCCCGCCATGAGCGACACGGCCTCGATCCTCAGCATCTTCCGCGACGCGCCGCCCGTGCCGGAGCGCAATGCGGCGCCGCCCGTGGTCGTGGCGCCGGCGCCTGCGCCGAGCCCGGCCCCGTCGCGCGCGCCCGAGCCCGCCCGTGGGGGCGAGTCGCCCGCGTACCCGTCCAGCAGCAATGCCGGTGACGACGCCGGCGCGGCGTCGGCCGCCGCGACCCCGGCGCCCGCCGCGGCCGAGGCGCCAAAGGCGGCCAGCAGCTTCGTGCTGCAGGCCGGCGCCTTCCGCGGGCAGGACGAGGCCGACGCCATGAAGGCCAAGCTCGCGCTGATCGGCCTGGAGGCGCGCGTGCTGCCTGCCGATGTCGAAGGCAAGCCGATGTACCGCGTGCGCGTGGGTCCCTACGCGCAGCTCGAGGACATGAACCGCGCGCGCTCGCGCCTGGCCGAAAGCGGCATCGAATCCACCGTGGTCCGGCAGCGCTGAGGCGCCCGCGGGCGGTCCGCATGCGGTCCGCCCACGGGCCGCGAAATCCGGCGCGGGTCAACCGGAAGGCGCCCCGCGCACGTTGATAGCCCACCCCATGCAACGAGAGGTCAGGATGCAAGCAGGTCGCAGGCTCTTCGTCGCCGCAACGCTGGCCGGTGCGGTCGGCACGGCGTTCGCTCAGCGCGCACCGCAGGAAGGCACCGAATACCGGCCGGTCAAGCCGCAACAGCCGACCGACGCGCCCACCGGCAAGATCGAGGTGGTCGAGTTCTTCTGGTACGGCTGCCCGCACTGCAACACGCTCGAGCCCGTGCTGGACGAGTGGACCAAGAAGCTGCCGGCCGACGTGCAGTTCCGCAAGGTGCACGTGCCCTTCAACGACGCGCGCCACCAGCAGCTCTTCTACACGCTGGAGACGCTGGGCAAGACCAAGGACTTGAACCCCAAGGTCTTCGCCGCGATCCACGGCGAGCGCAACCGCATGAACACGCCCGAACTGCTGGTGGCGTTCGCCGAAAAGAACGGCGTCGACAAGAAGACCTTCATCGACACGTTCAACTCTTTCGGCGTGCAGACCAAGATGAAGCGCGCCACCACCTTGGCCGAGGGCTACGGCGTGGACGGCGTGCCGGCATTCGGCGTCAACGGCCGCTGGTACACCGCGCCGTCGATGGCCGGATCCAACGCCAACGCCCTGCGCGTGGTCGAGATGCTGATCGAGCAGGAGCGCAAGGCGCCCAAGCGCTGAGCGTCTCCACCGCAGCCCACCCCCGGCCATGACCGGCGCGCCGCGCGTCTTCCTCACCGGCGCCTCGTCCGGCCTGGGCGAGGCGATGGCGCTGGAATGGGCGCGCAGGCACCGCGGCGTGCGCCTGGGGCTGGTCGCGCGCCGCGCCGACGAGATCGAGCGCGTCGCGGCGGCTTGCGAGGCGCTGGGCGCGCAGGTGTCGCGCCACCCGGCCGACGTGCTGGACCGTGATGCGCTGTGGGCCGCGGCCGACGCCTTCTCGGCCGCGGGGCCGGTGGACGTGGTGGTGGCCAACGCCGGCATCAGCGCCGGCACGTTGACCGGCCTGCGCGAGGACGCGGCGGCCTTCGAGCGCATCCTGCGCGTCAACGTGGCTGCCATGTTCGACACCTTCACGCCCTTCGTGCCCGCGATGCGCGCCCGGCGGGGCGGCACGCTGGCCGGCATCGCAAGCGTGGCCGGGCTGCGCGGCATGCCGGGCGCCGGTGGTTACTGCGCCTCCAAGGCCGCGACCATCGCCTACCTGGAGAGCCTGCGGCTGGAACTCGCACCCGATGGCATCCGCGTCGTCACGATCTCGCCGGGCTTCGTGCGCACCCCCATGACCGCGCGCAATCCCTTCCCCATGCCCTTCCTGATCGATGCGCCGGCCTTCGCGCGCGCGGCGGTGCCGGCGATCGAGCGCGGCGTGCGCTACGCGACCGTTCCGTGGCCGATGGGCGCGGTGTCGTGGGCGCTGCGCCGCATCCCGCGGCCCCTGTACGACGCGGCCTTCGCGCGGGTGCCGCGCAAGCGGCGGGCCGGCGCGTGAACGCGGCCGCGGACGGGACGGGCATCGGCATGGACACCGCGGGATTCGGCGTGGGCGGCATGGACGCCGCGGTCGATGCCCTGGGCGTGGCCCACGCGCCGGCCGGGGAGGGCGCGCGCATCGTTTCGCTGGTGCCCAGCGTGACGGAACTGCTGCTGGACCTGGGGCTGGCGGCGCAGGTGGTCGGGCGCACCGGCTTTTGCATCCATCCGCGGGAAGCGGTGCGCGACATCCCGAAAGTGGGCGGCACCAAGGACATCGACTTGGAGCGGGTGCGCGCCTTGGCGCCCACCCACGTGCTGGTGAACGTGGACGAGAACCCGCGAGATGCGGTCGCGGCCATCGCGGCGATGGGCGTGCGGGTGATGGTGACGCACCCGGTGGCGGTCGAGGACAACCGCGCGCTCTATCGGCTGATGGGCGAGGTCTTCGGGCGCCGGGCACAGGCGGCCGCGCTGGTGCAGGCGCTGGACGACGCGCTGGCGCAAGCCAGCGCCGTGCGCGAAGGCCGGCCAATGCGAAGCGTGCTGTACGCGATCTGGAAGGACCCTTGGATGACCGTGGCCGCCGACACCTACATCGCCCGGATGCTGGCGGCGGTGGGGCTCGAGGCCGCCGACGCGGCCGGTGGCCCGGCGCGCATCGGCGGCCGGTCCGGCGCGGCGCGCTATCCGACGTTCACGCTGGCAGACGCGGACTGGCCGCGCATCGACGCGCTGCTCTTGTCCTCGGAGCCTTATCGGTTCGGCGAGCGGCATGCGCGCGAGCTGTCGGCCGACCCGCGCATGGGCGGCACGGCCGTCGCCTTGGTCGATGGCGAGATGGCCTCCTGGTACGGCAGCCGCGCGATCGAGGGCCTGCGTTGGATGGCCCGTTTCCGCGTGGCGCTGGACGCCATGATCACGGCCCGAAAGGGCCTGGCATGAGGTGGATCACTTGAAGCACGCACGCCTTGCGCTGCCCACGACGCTGGCGATGCTGCTGGCCTTGGCGGCCTGTTCCAGCGCGCCGCCGCGCGCCAGCCGTGACGCACGCGATGCGCGCGGCCCGTCGGCCGAGGCGCCGCGCGCCCGCCCGCCAGCGCGCGCCCCGTCGGCATCCGGTGCGCCGAGCGTGCCGCTGCCCACCAATCCGCGCGGCGGCTACTACGGCGACGACGGGCCGCCCGACGCGGCGCCCGTGGACCTGGCCAGCGTGCCCGACGCCCAGCCGCGGGTCGAGCCGCTGTCGTCGCGGGCCAACCGGCCTTACGTGGTCTTCGGCCAGAGCTACGTGCCGATGGTGCGCCACGCGCCCTACCGCGAGCGAGGCATGGCGTCGTGGTACGGCCGCAAGTTCCATGGCCAGCCGACCTCGATCGGCGAGCCCTACGACATGTTCGCGATGACCGCGGCGCACCCGACGCTGCCGATCCCCAGTTATGCGCGCGTCACGCATGTGCGCAACGGCCGCAGCGTGGTGGTGCGGGTCAACGACCGCGGGCCCTTCCTCAATTCGCGCGTGATCGACCTGTCCTACGCGGCGGCCACCCGGCTGGGCTATGCCACCGGCGGGAGCGCCGAAGTCGAGGTCGAGTTGATCCAGCCGGAGGACATCGGCAACTTCAGGATCGTGCAGGCCAGTGCGGAGATGACGGCACCAGCGGCGGCGGCACCCGCCGCACCCGAACGATTGATCGTCGAGACGCTGTCGGCGCCCCCCGCTCCGATGCCCGCCGAGACTGCCCCTGCCGCGACCGTCCCTGCCGCGACCGTCCCTTCCAACGCCGTCCGTGCCGCCGCAGCGACGCCGGCGGTGGGGACGGGAGGGTCGCGCAGCTGGCTGCAACTCGGCGCGTTCTCTTCGCGGGACAACGCGGACGCGGCGCGCGCTCGGCTGGCGCGCACGCTCGACTGGCTGGCCGCGCCGATCGAGTTGATCGAGGAGCGCGGCCTCTTCAAGCTGCAAGCCGGCCCGCTCGCTCCGGCCGCGGCCCGGGAAGCGGCCGACCGCATCCACGAAGCGACCGCGTTCCGGCCCTTCGCCATCACGCGCTGACCGCGCCCGCGCGGTCCTGCGACAGCGCGCGCGGCGACGGCAGGCGCGTCTACAGCGCGTATCGCCCGCTCAGCACCGCCCCCACGCGCATCGGGGCGCCCAGGCCAGCCGTGACGATGCAGTTCTGTCCGAAGGCCAGCCCGCCGCCCAGGCTGGCATCGGCACGGTAGCCGGCCAGCACGTCCAGCAGCGACCCCGGCGCCTGCGCCACGCCCGCGCGCTGGTCCACCTCGATCACCTGGCAGCGTGCGCACGGCTTGACACGGCGCAGCGTGACCGTGCCGTCGGTCAGCGACTCCAACGCGTCTTCCTCGTGCGCATGATCGGCGGAGACGACGAGGTTGGGCCGGAAGCGCTCGACGCCCACCGGTTCGACGCCGCGAGCATGCAGGCGCACGTTCAACGCATCGACCGAGGGCTGCGACAGCAGCAGCAGCGGAAAGCCGTCCGAGAACCGCGAGAAGCTGCCCGGCATCGCGGCGCGGCCCCCCGCCCATCGGGCGTCGGCGTGACGGGGCCGCGCGTCGTCGAAGCGCAGCAGCCGCACCGGCCGCCCGAGGAACGTCGAAAACCACGTTGCCGCAGCGTCGCCCTCGTCGAAGGCGGCGCAACGGTCGTCCCAGCACCATGCCGTGACCGGGCGAGCGCTGTCGGCTGCCAACGCGAACGATGGCATCCCCGGCGCGTCGATCACGAGGCCGTCCGCGGGTTGCCCGTCGCCAGGCGATGGACGCGGCGAGATCAACGCCAGCCGTGGCAACTCGCGCTGGCTCAGGAACTCGCCGGAAGGATCGGCCACCATCCAGCGCCGGTCGCCCGCCAGGCCGAAGGCGTCGACCTGGCTGGTTTGCAGCGACACCCCGGCGCAGCCCTTGATCGGATAGACGAACAAGCCCAGCACGGTCATCGTGGTGTGCGATTCGTCGCTCATCGGTCGGCATCCTGGTCGATTCGCGCGCTGGCGTCTCCATCCGGCTCGGGCTCCGCGCCAGCCAAGGCCAGCGCCCGTCCGTAGGCGCGGTTCTTGGGCACCTGCAGCAGCCGCGCGGCCAGCCTGGCGGCTTGGCTCACCGGCAAGTCTTCCAGCAGCAAGGTCAGCGCGCGATCCAACTCGACGTCGTCCTGCGCATCGGGCGCCTGCACGGGCGCCGCGTCGAGCACCAGCACGAACTCCCCGCGCACGCGCCCCTCACGCTCGGCGAGCCACCCGACGGCGGCGTCGAGCGGCCCGCGGAAGATCTCTTCGTGCCGCTTGGTGAGCTCGCGGCCGATCGCCACCATGCGCTCGCCGCCGCAAGCTTGGCGCAGCGCGGCCAACGTCGCCGCGATCCGGTGCGGCGCCTCGAAGAGCACGACCGGCGCGTCCACCTGCGACAATTGCGCGGCACGCGTGGCGGCGGCCCCCGCCTGCGCCGGGAGGAAACCTTCGAAGCGAAAGCGCCCGCCGCCGCCCAAGCCCGCCGCCGACAGCATCGCGGCCGCGGCCGACGGACCGGGCACCGGCACCACCGGATGGCCGGCCGAGTGCACCGCCGCGACCACGCGCGCGCCCGGGTCGGACAGCGCGGGCGTGCCGGCGTCGGTCACCAGCGCGACCGACTCCCCGCGGGCCAGGCGGTCGGCGATGCGCCCGCCGGCCTCGGGCTCGTTGTGTGCATGCGCGGCGATCATCGGGGTGCGTGCGCCAAGGTGCGCGAGCAGCTTCTGCGTCACGCGCGTGTCTTCGGCCGCGATGCAGTCGACGCCGCGCAGCACGGCCGAAGCCCTCGGGCTTAGGTCGTCCAGATGTCCGATCGGAGTGGCCACTACATACAATGTCCCGGCAACGGGCCGGCTCGCGTTGTCTTGGCGCACGTTCGCAATCAACAGGCTTTCCGCCCATCCCATGAACCCGATCGCCGCATTGTCCTCCATCGCCGCCGGCCTGTTCGGGCTGGCGTTGGCGTTGCCCGGGGGCAGCGCCCTCGCGCAGCCCGCCGGAGGTGGCGCGTCGGCGGGCCGCCTGCCGGCGCTGGTGGAGACGTACGGCAACGGTCCGCACCGTGCCGCCCTGCTGGCGCCACCACGCAACGGGGATTTCGCGCGGGCGTCGTCCGCGCTGCGCGCCGGGTTCCGCGCGGCGGCCGACCGCGACGGTGGCTTGTCGGTGGAGGTCTACGACTTCACCGACGATGCGGGCGCGCTCGTCGCGGCTTATCGGGAGTTCGCGGCACGCGGTGTCGCCGTGGTGGTGGGGCCGCTGACCCGCAACGGCGTCAATGCGTTGGCCAGCCAGGGACAGCCGGCCATTCCGACGCTTGCGCTCAACCAGCCCGACGTGCCGCTGCCGCCGGACATCCTGGTGTTCGGGCTGCCCATCGAGGGCGAGATGCAGCAACTCGCCCGCGTGGCATTCGAGGACGCGTCGGCGCGGCCCAACCGCGCCGGCCGCGAGGGCCCGCGGGCCCTGGTCGTCTCCGCGCCCTCCCCGCTGGCGCGGCGCGGCGCCAGCGCCTTCGTGATGCATTGGCGCATGTTGGGCGGCCAAACCGATCTGCCCGTCGAATTCGAGCCCCGCGCGGTCGCGGGCATGCGGGCCGAGTTGGCCGCCGCCAACGCCGACGCGGTGGTGGTGCTGGGCGGCGCCGACTTGGTGCGTGCCGTCAAGGCGGCCTTCGGCACGGTGGCATCCGCGGCGTCCGCAACGGGCACGCGGCTGCTGCCGGCCGCAGGCGCGGGCAGCCCGGCCACGGCGGCGGCCAGCGGCATGGCGAACGGCAACCCGTTGGCGGCCGCGGAGACGACTGGTCGGGCCGGTGGCGCCGGCGTCAAGCCGCTGCTGTACGCGTCTTCGATGATCGGCCCCGCGTTCGACGGCGAGCGCCGCGTGCCCGAGCTCGACGGCGTGTTCCTGATGCAGATGCCCTGGCTGGTGTGGCCGGAGCATCCAGCGGTCATGGGCTACCCGCGACCCTCGGGGCCTTTTGCCAATGCCGAGCTCCAACGCTTGTACGCGCTGGGCATCGACGCCTTCCGGGTCGCGCGCGAGATGGCGGTGCGACGGCCCGCGTTCGAGATCGACGGCGTGACCGGCCGCCTCTCGTTCGACGGCAGCGGCAATCGCCTGGAACGCAGCACCGTGCCCAGCGAAGTGCGCGACGGCGGGCTCGTGGCCAGAGTGCCGGCACCACTCCTCCAGCCGGCCCCGGCGTTCGTGCCCGTGCCCGCATTCGTGCCTGCGCCTGCCCCCACGGCCGCGCCCGCGACCGCACCCGTGCCGATGCCCGTGCCCGTGCCCCAATTTCCATCGCCTTCGCTTGACCAGCCGGCCGCGGATGCTTCCGGCTGACCGGCGGACCTCGCGCCAACGTTCGGGCGACGCGGCCGAGACGCTCGCGCTGCAGGCCCTGGTGGCGCGCGGCCTTCGGCCCGTGGCCCGGAAGGTCCGTTGCCGTGCCGGCGAGATCGACCTGATCATGCGCGACGGCGACGCGGTCGTGTTCGTCGAGGTCCGCCGCCGCAGCCGCGAGGACTTCGGCGGGGCGGCCGCCAGCGTCGATGCGGCCAAGCGGCGCAGGCTGGTCCGGGCCGCGCAGTGGTGGCTGCTGACGCGCTATGGCGGCGGCGCCTGGCCGGCGTGCCGCTTCGACGTGGTGGCCTTCGGCGCGGACGAGCGCCCGCAGTGGTTGAAGGCCGCCTTCGACGCGGGTTGAAATCGTCGCGTCGTAGAATGCGCGGTCGCCCAGGGGACCCACCAACACGCCATGACCCATCTTCCCCGCTTGCTGCTTTGCGCCACGCTCGCCACCGCTGCGCTGGCGTCGTCCGGATGCATTCCGCTGGCCGCCACGGGCGTGGCGGTCGGCACGATGGCCGCGCTGGACCGCCGCACGGTCGGCGCCCAGGCCGAGGACGAAGCCATCGAACTCAAGGCCGCCAATCGGGTCCGCTCGGCCGGCCTGCAAGGCCGCATTTCGGTGGCCAGCCACAACCGGCGCGCGTTGATCGTCGGGCAAGTCCCCGACGAGGCCACGCGCCAGCGTGCCGAGCAGGTCGTGCAAGGGATCGAGAACGTGCGCGGCGTGCACAACGAGTTGCAGGTCGGCGGCCGCGTGAGCCTCACCACCCAGTCGTCGGACACGCTCATCACCACCAAGGTCAAGGCGTCCTACGTCGACGCGAAGGACCTGCAGGTCAACACCATCAAGGTCGTGACCGAGAACGGCGTGGTCTACCTGATGGGGCTGCTCACCCAACGCGAAGCCGAGCGCGCCGCGCAGGTGGCCAGCCGGGTGGGCGGCGTGCAGCGCGTGGTCACGGTGTTCGAGCTCATCAGCGACGAGGAACGCGTCCGCCTGGACCGCGCGCAACAGTCGCCCACCACGCCGGCACCGTCGCCGGCGTCGCCCTCCGGGGCGCGATGAGCGCGCCGCCTTTCGGCATCGGCCCAATGGGGCCCTGCGCCGCCCGGCTGCGCTTCCTATAATCCAAGCATGGACACGCAGCCGCTTCGCCCCGCCCCCTCCCGCAGCCCGGTCGCTTCGCCCTCGCGCCGCCAAGCCGGTCGAGGCATGGTCGCGGTGGTCGGGGCGATCGCCGCCGTGGCGGTGGCAGGTTGGGTGGGCTGGTCCACGCTCCGGGCCGAGCCCGCGCCGGAAGTCACCTACGCGCTCGTCGACGGCACGCGCGTCACCACGCAGGACCTGCGCGGCAAGGTGGTGCTGGTGAATTTCTGGGCGACCAGCTGCGTGACCTGCGTGAAGGAGATGCCGGGGCTGGTCGACACCTACCAGCGCTTCCGCGAGCGGGGCTTCGAGACCGTGGCGGTCGCCATGTCCTACGACCGGCCGGACTACGTGGTCAATTACGTCCAGACGCGCAAGATCCCCTTCAAGGTGGCGCTGGACCTGCAGGGCCGCGTGGCCACCGCCTTCGGCGACGTGGCGGTCACGCCCACCAGCTACCTCATCGACCGCGACGGCACCATCCTGAAGCGCTGGGTGGGCGAGCCCGACTTCCCACAGCTGCACGCGCTGATCGACAAGCGGCTGAGCGGCTCCTGAACCGGGCCGTCAGTCCACCCCCGCCGCCTGCGCCTGCTTGTCAGCGTGGTACGAAGACCGCACCAGCGCGCCCACGGCCGCGTGCGTGAACCCCATCTCCACGGCCTGCGCTTCGTACATGCGGAAGACGTCCGGGTGCACGTAGCGGCGCACCGGCAGGTGATGGTTGGTGGGCGCCAGGTACTGGCCGATGGTCAGCATGTCGATGCCGTGCGCGCGCATGTCCCGCATGGTCTGCAGGATCTCGTCGTCGGTCTCGCCCAAGCCCACCATCAAGCCTGACTTGGTGGGCACGCCCGGCACGCGCGTCTTGAACTCGGCCAAGAGCTTCAACGAGTGCGCGTAGTCCGAACCGGGCCGCGCCTCGCGGTACAGCCGCGGCACGGTCTCCAGGTTGTGGTTCATCACGTCTGGCGGCGCCGCTTCCAGGATGGCCAGCGCCCGGTCCAGCCGGCCACGGAAGTCCGGCACCAGCACCTCGATGCGGGTGGCCGGACTGGCCGTCCGCACGGCGCGGATGCAATCGACGAAATGCTGGGCGCCGCCGTCGCGCAGATCGTCGCGGTCGACGCTGGTGATCACGACGTAGGACAGCTTCATCGCCGCGATGGCGGCCGCGAGCTTTTGCGGTTCGCCCGTGTCAAGCGGGTCCGGCCGGCCATGGCCCACGTCGCAGAACGGGCAGCGCCGGGTGCACTTGTCGCCCATGATCATGAAGGTGGCCGTGCCGTGGCCGAAGCATTCGCCGATGTTCGGGCAGGAAGCTTCCTCGCAGACCGTGTGCAGGTCGTGCTGACGCAGGATCTGCTTGATCTCGTGAAAGCGGCCGGTCACCGAAGGCGCCCGCACGCGAATCCAGTCGGGTTTCTTGAGCGCCGGGCCCGCTTGCACCACCTTGATCGGGATGCGCGCGGTCTTGGCCCCGGCCTTCTGCTTGGCGGTGGCGTCGTAAGCGCTCGCTTTCGCGGTGTCCGCCGTCAAAGAAGGGTCGGGCAAGGCAGGGTTGGCGATGGGGTTCATGGCGTGGGCGGTCTGGGCGCGGCGGAGGCGACGCCTGCGGCGGGCGTGCGCGAGGAGCGTGGCAGCGCGGCCGACGCCCGTGAACCCGCTAGGATACCGGGAACCGGTCGGACCCGCCCGGTGCGCCCCTCCCCGCTGACCCCCTCTGCACGCAACCGGACGGTGTGAATGGAAACCATTGCCTTCGACCTGCGCCAGACACAGCGAACGCCGCTGACCCCCGCCCACGTCGAGGCGCTCAAGGCAGCGGGGGTGCGCCGCCGATATCCGGCAGGCACGGTGATCACGCGCCAGGGGGATCCGATGGACCGCTTCATCTGGGTCGAGGCCGGGGAAGTCGAGATCGTCGACGTCCTGACCGGGGGGCGCAAGGTGCCGACCACGATGGGCCCGGGCCAGTTCATGGGGGAGATCGCGTTCCTCGCGGCCGGCCGCTGGATGTTGCCGATGCGCGCGGTCCAGGACACCGACGTGATCGAGGTCGATCGCGAGACCATGCTGACCTTGATGGGCCGCATCCCCGAGATGTCCGACATCGTCATCGGCGTGTTGGCGGCTCGCCGCAGGCGGCAGCTCGAGGAAGGCAACGGCGCGCTGCGGTTGGTGGGCGAGGACGACAGCCTGGCGGTCCGCCGGGTGGCCGAGTTCGCCGCCCGAAACCGCATCCCGTACCAGAGCTTCCGCTTGGACAGCGCCGACGCGCGGGCCGTCGCGGAGCAATGCGGGATCGCCGCTGCCCTGCCCGCCGTGGTCTTCGGCGCGGACCAGGTCGTCGACGAGCCCAGCCCGGCCAAGGTCGCGGCCTTGCTGGGCCTCGACATCGCGCTCGACCCCCAGGAGGCCTTCGAGGTGCTGATCGTGGGCGGTGGGCCGGCGGGCGTGGCGGCGGCCGTCTACGCCGGTGCCGAGGGGCTGCGCGCGCTGGTGGTCGAAGACCTCGCGATCGGCGGGCAGGCGGGCGCGTCCAGCCGGATCGAGAACTACATGGGGTTCCCCACGGGCATCTCGGGCGCCGACCTCGTCTGGCGAGGCGAGGTGCAGGCGATGAAGTTCGGGACCCGCTTCGCCATGCCGCTGCGCGCCACGAGCATCGTCCAACGCGATGACGGCAGCTTCTGCGTGGGCTTGGACGACGGCCAGACCGTGTGCGCGAAAGCCGTCGTGGTGGCCACCGGCGTGGAGTATCGACGGCTGCCGTTGCCGCGGCTGGAAGCCTTCGAAGGCAATGGCGTCTACTACGCCGCGACGGAGCTGGAGGCGCGCTACTGCCGCGACACCGAAGCGGTGATCGTCGGTGGCGGCAACAGCGCCGGGCAGGCCGCGATGTACCTCAGCCGCAACGCCACTCATGTCCACGTGGTGGTGCGCGGACCGAGCCTGGCGGCGTCCATGTCCAGCTACCTGTCGGACCGCCTGGAGGCGGACCCGAAGATCACCATCCACTACCACAGCGAGGTCGAGGGCCTCGAGGGTGGCGAGCGCCTGGAGCGCCTGACGATCCGCGGCCGCGTGGACGGCACCAAGCGAGCGGTCGACAGCCGGGCGCTCTTCGTCATGGTCGGCGCCGCGCCCAACACGGCGTGGCTCGGCGGCCTGGTCGACCTGGACGACAAGGGCTTCATCCGCACCGGCATGGATTGCGGCCTGCGCGACGCGCCTTACGCCACGTCGCGGCCCGGCATCTTCGCGGTCGGCGACGTGCGCGCCGGATCGGTCAAGCGCGTGGCGTCGGCCGTGGGCGAGGGCTCGGTCGTCATCAGCCAGGCGTATCGCCACGTCCGGCCGGGCGAGGCGTGAGCGGCACGGCCAGCCGCTGCGACAACGCCTGCCCGAAGCGCTGCGCCACCGCGTCGACATGCAGCGCCGCCGGGTCCCGGCCCGTGGCGCGCGCCAAGTCCGTCACCGCCAGCCCCGGATAGCCGCACGGGTCGATGCGCGAAAAGGGCGCCAGGTCCATCGCGACGTTCAGCGCCACGCCGTGGTAGCTGCAGCCACGGCTCACCTTGAGGCCCAGCGACGCGATCTTGGCGCCGGCCGCGTGCGGGTGATGGTCGGCCACATAGACGCCCGGTGCACCGGCCCGGCGTACCGCCGGCACGCCTTCGGCCGCCAGCAACGCGATCGTGGCGTCCTCGATGCGGGCCACCAGGTCCCGCACGCCCAGCCCGAGCCGGCGCAGGTCCAGCAGCAAGTAGGCGACCACCTGGCCGGGCCCGTGATAAGTGACCTGCCCGCCGCGCTCGGTGCGCACCACCGGAATCTCGCCTGCGTCCAGCACGTGCGCGTCGCGGCCCGCGAGGCCCAGGGTGTAGACCGGAGGATGCTGCAGCAGCCAGATCTCGTCGGGGGTCTGCGCGGCGCGCTCCGCCGTGAACGCGCGCATGGCATCCAGCGTTTCGGCGTAGCCGCGTTGCCCGAACATCGAGAGGCGCGCCTGGCCGTTGCCCGAGCCGTGGGCCGGGCCGTCGCCCATGCGGCTCAACCGGCGAAGACCGGCTCGGGCAGCCCCGGCACGTCCACGCGCAGCGCGAAGATGCCGCCGGACTGCGGCCAGCGCTCCAGGGCCTCGCCCGACAGCTCCTGGCGCGCCGTGGTCACGTAGAGCGTGCGCAGGTCCGGGCCGCCGAAGGCGGGCATGGTGGCGTGCGGCGCGGGCAGCGCGTGCCGCGCCACTTCCCGGCCGTCCGGCGCGATGCGCACGATCGCCCCGGTGCCCCACAGCGCCACCCAGTAGAAGCCTTCGGCATCCACGGCGGCCCCGTCCGGATTGTCGCCGCGCCGCTCGAAATGGTGGAACACGCGTTGGTTGGAGAGCGCCCCCGTCTCCGGGTCGTGGTCGAAGGCGTGGACGATCCGCGTCGGCGTGTCGGCGTGGTAGAGCGTGCGGCCGTCCGGGCTGAAGGCTAGCCCGTTGGAGATGTGCAGGTCCTGCAGATGCACGCTGAGCGTGCCATCGGCGGTCACGCGGAAGAGGCGCGCATCGCGATGGCGGTGGGACTCGTCGATGCCGCCCGCCCAGAAGCGGCCGCCACGGTCGCAGCGGCCGTCGTTCAGGCGGTGCCACGGCCGCGAGTCGGGCACGGCGGCCAAGCGCCGCTCGCGGACACCCTGGGCATCCAGCAGCCAGAAGCCGCTCTTGAGCGCGCACACGAAGCCGCCACCGGCACGCGCAGCGAAGCTTCCGATCGGCTCGCCCAGGTCGACGACGCGGTCGGCGCCATCGGCCGGATCGAAGCGGTGCAGCCGCCCGGCATGGATGTCGACCCACCACAGCGCCGCCTCGGACGCCAGCCACACCGGGGACTCGCCCAGCTCGGCCTTCGCGTCCAGCACGCATTCGGGCGTCACGCCACGGCCCGTGCTCAAAGCACCACGCTCACCATCGGGTGCCCGCTCAGCGCCTGGTAGAGCGCGTCGAGTTGCGCGCGCGAGGTGGCGCGGATGGTGACGGTCAGGCCCAGGTAGTTGCCTTTGCTGGAGGCGCGCAACTCCATCGTGGACACGTCGAAGTCCGGCGCGTGCTCAAGCACGAGCGCGGCCATGGTGTCGGCGAAGCCGTCCACCCGTCGCCCCATGATCTTGATCGGGAAATCGGTCGGGAAGGTCAGCAGTTCCGGCGCGGCCTGCGCGCCGCCGCCTGCCTTGTCGTCACCGGAGTCGTCGCTTTCCATGGGGGTCGCGTCGCAGGGGGCGTGCCCGCGCAGCCGGTTCGCGGGTCAGCGCGCCTGGGCTGCCTGCTTGGCCTGCTGGTAGGCGTCGTACAGGCGCCGCCAGACGGGGCCGGGCCGGCCGTCGCCCACCGGCCGGCCATCCAGGCGCGTCACCGGCAGCACTTCCTTGGTGGCCGACGACACCAGCAACTCGTCGGCGGCGAAGACGTCCTCGCGGGTGATGCGGCGCAGCTCGAAGGGAATGCCGGCCGACGCGCAAAGTTCCTCCAGCAGGCCGAAGCGGATGCCCTCGAGCACCTGCCGATCGCGCGGCACGCCCATCACGCGCCCGCCGCGCACCAACCAGACGTTGCTGGACGAGCCTTCGGTCAGCATGCCGTCGCGGAACATCAGGCATTCCAGCGCGCCCTGGTCGGCCGCGGCCTGGCGCGCCAACACGTTGCCCAGGAGCGCCACCGACTTGATGTCGCAGTGCATCCAGCGCTCGTCGGGCAGCGTGACGGCGTCGATGCCTTCGGCCAGCCATTCGGGGCCCAGGGGCTTCAACTCGCTGGCCATCGCGAAGACAGTGGGGGTCACGTCTTTCGGAAAGGCGTGGTCGCGCTTGGCCACGCCGCGGGTGACTTGCAGGTAGACAAACTGGTCGGGCCAGGGGTGGCGCCGGATCAGCTCGGTGACCAGGCCGGTCCAGCCGGCGTCGTCCATCGGGTCGGCGATGCGCAGCTTGGACAGGCTGCGCCGCAGCCGGGCCAGGTGGTGGGGCCAGCGGAAGAGCGCCCCGCCGTAAGCCGGCACGACCTCGTAGACGCCGTCGCCGAAGATGAAGCCGCGGTCGAGCACCGACACGCGCGCCGTCGCCAGGGGTTGGAACTCTCCGTCCAGGTAGCAGACCGCCCCGGGCGCGATGCCAGGGATCGTCGCCGCCTCCGCCACCACCGCCGCCCCTGCCGCCATCACCGGTCCCTTACTTGAGCATCAGCCGGATACTATCCCAGGTGCGCGACACCCAGCCGCCCTGGGCCACGTCTTCCAGCGCCACCATGGGCCGCTCGGCCACCACCGTCTCGCCCAGCTTCACGCGCAGCGTTCCGATGCGCTGCCCCTTGGCGATCGGAGCCACCAGCGGCTGGACCCGCTCGATCTCGGGCTTGAGCAGGCCGGCCTGGCCCTTGGGCACCGTGATGACCACGTCGCGCTCGAAGCCCGCGGGCAGCGCGCCCTTGGCGCCCTTCCAGACCTCGTAGCTGCCGGCCGGCTGGCCTTGGCCGTACAGCCGCACCGCGTCGAAGTTCTGGAAGCCGTAGTTCAGGAGCTTTTGCGACTCGGACAGGCGCAGCGAATCGGACGGCGCGCCCAGCACCACGCTCAGCAGCCGACGCTGGAACGGGGCGGACTGCGCCCCAGGCGCCGCGGCCGGTTGCCCGCCCGCCGCGCCCGGCAGCACCGCCGGGGCCTGCTCGCGGCGCGCCGACGTCACCAGGCACCAGCCGGCCGCGTCGGTGTGGCCGGTCTTCATGCCGTCGACGCTGGGGTCGGTCAGCAGCAGCCGGTTGCGGTTGGCCTGCGTGATGCCGTTGTAGGTGTAGTCCTTGCGCGAATAGAGCGGGTAGAACTGCGGGTGCTCCTCGATGATGCGGATCGCCAGCCGGGCGAGGTCACCGGCGGTGGAGTAGTGCTGCGCGTCCGGCAGCCCGGTGGAGTTGACGAAGTTGCTGTTGGCCATGCCCAGCCGCTTGGCCGCCACGTTCATGGCCTGCGCGAAGGTCTGCTCGCTGCCGGCCACCGCCTCGGCCAGGATCACCGACGCGTCGTTGCCCGACTGCACGATCATGCCGTTGAGCAGCTCCTCGACCGTGGCGGGCTTGTCGGGCGCCACGAACATGCGCGACCCCTCCGCTTTCCAGGCGACGCGCGACACCGGCGGGCGCTGGTCGAGCTTGAGCCGTCCTTCCTTCACCGCGTTGAAGGCCAGGTACGCCGTCATCAGCTTGGTGAGCGACGCCGGCTCGACCTTCATGTCGGGCTGCTGGGACGCCAGCACCTGCCCGCTGGTCACATCCACCAGGAGCCACGAGCGGGCGTTGATCGGCGGCGGCGGCAGGGCCTGCGCGCTGGCGGCGCCCGCAGCGGCCAGCGCGACCGCGGCGACGGCCGGACGCAGGACGCGGACACGCAGGGCGCCCCGCGGGAAGGAATGGCGAGCGGACGGCGTCGCGCACGCGCGCAACGGCTCGGGACGGATCGGCATGGGGGCTGGGAACGGCGACCGGCTTGGAGGATCGCGGATTATAGGGGCTGGTCCGGCGGGGGCGGCGGGGCGTCCAGGGGCGGTACGACGGGCTGCGAGGCGCGGTCGCCGTGCGGCGGTTCGGAGGCTTGCGCAGGCCCCGAAACGCCCTCGCCGGGACGGTGCGGCGGCGATTCGAACAGGCGCAGGTGCCGCGCCCGCAACGCCAGCCGTTGCGCCACGTCGTGCCCGTAGCGCCGCTGGACGGTCTCGATGGACTCGCGCAGCACGCGGCGCATCAGGTCCAGGTTCACGCTGTCCTGCACACGCGCATCCGCCACGATGCCGGCCACGCCCAGTTCGCCTTCGAAGAGCGAGGCCAGGTCGCGCTTGACGTCGGTGAGCGTGCGCTGCTCGTTGGCGCTGGCCAGGGGGCCGGCCGCTTCGGCGGTGCCGACACGCTCGATCAGGCCCAGCGAATCGAGCAGGCCCACGATGCCTTCGAGGTCGCCCGGGCGCGCATGGCGCGGCAGGTCGCCCATCGGCACGCGGCCGTCGATCAGGATGAGCACGCGGCGCGCGGCCGCCGAGAGCCCGTGCCGCCGATCGACGATCTCCAGCCGGCCGGCCTCGGTCTTGGCGTAGACCGCGCGCGGATCGGTGGGCGGCCCGGCCAGGGCCGTGGCGCCGGGCAGGCTGGTGCTCATGCCTCGCCGGCGGCGTCGTCGGCCGAGGCCACGCCCCAGTGGCGCAGCACGATGGCCTTGAGCGTGGTCAGGCGGCGGTGGAAGAAGTGGTCGGTGCCCGGCACCACCACGATCGGCAGGCCCTGGGGGCGCGCCCAGTCGAGCACCGAGGCCAGCGGCACCACGTCGTCGTGCTCGCCATGCACCACCAGCGTGTCGGCCGGCACCGGCTCGACCTGCCAGCGGGAGGTGGCGGCCCCGACCAGCACGGTGCGCGCCACCGGCACGCCCTGCTCGGCCAGCCGGGCCCGCACGCGGGCCTGCACGAAGGCGCCGAAGGAAAAGCCCGCCAGCACCAGCTCCACCGGCGCGTCCGGCGCCAAGCCGCGGGCCGTCCGCCACGCGGCCAGCGCGTGCGCCGCCAGCGCGAGCAGGTCGTCGGTTTCGCCTTGGCCTTCGTCGAAGACGCCACCCGTCTTGCCGACGCCGCGGAAGTTGGGCCGCCAGCTCTCGTAGCCCAGCGACACCAGCGTGCGGGCCAAGGTCATGGCGACCTTGTTGTCGCGCGTGCCGCCGAAGAGCGGATGCGGATGCGCCACCAGCGCAATGCCGCGCGCCGCCGGGGCGCTGCCGTGGCCGGTGCCGGCCGCGCCGCCCGTGTTGCCCTTCGCGACGCCCGCCGTTGTGCCCGGCGGCACGTCCAGCGCGACGTCGATCGGGCCGGCCGGTCCGTCGATGAGGAGGATGCGGGTGCCCGCGTTCATGCCGCTGCCTGCGCCTGCCGGGCGGTGGAGGGTCAGTCGGGCAGCCGCAGCCGCTCGACCGGGCGGCCGTCACGCAGGTGGGACTCGACGATCTCGTCGATGTCCTCTTCGTCGACGAAGGTGTACCAGGTGCCTTCGGGGTACACGACCAGCGTGGGGCCGAGCTCGCAGCGGTCCAGGCAGCCGGCCTTGTTGATCCGCACCTTGCCGGCGCCGGACAGCCCCAAGGCCTTGACGCGGGCCTTGGCGTACTCCTGCAGCCGCTGCGCGTCGCGCTCGGCGCAGCAGGGCCGGCCGTCGTCACGCTTGTTGAGGCAGAAGAAGACGTGCTTGTCGAAATAGCTCATCGGGCGATTCTAGCGTCGCGCGCGCCGCCGGCTGCGCCAGGCCGCGCGCCGCGCCAGGTAGAGCAGCGCGCCGTAGGGCCAGGCGGTCGACACGAAGCGGACCATGCCGTTGAAGTTGAGCCAGCGTCCTTCGTCCCAGCGGGCGATCATCTCGGCGTAGTACGCGTTCTCGGGCGCGATGTTGACCAGCACCACGCTCATGGCCAACAGCAGCCCGCCCGCCCTCAGCCGCGCGATCGGCCGCAGCGAGGCGAGCGCGAAGAGCGCGATGCCGCCGGCCAGCAAGCCCGCCTGCGCACCCGCCGACAACCACGACAGCGCGTCCGGCGCGGCGGGCACCAGCCACGTCGTGCTGGCGCGCGCGGCCAGCGCGGCCGCCAGCAGCGCCGCCACCAAGGGAGCGCGCGGCGCGTCGGGCCGCAGGGCCTCCAAGGCCACGGCCCCCACGCCGCAGATCGCGCAGGCGACGGCCAGCGCTTCGATGAGGATGAAGCGGTGGGGCGCGAGGTGCCAGCCGAAGGGCTCGTCCACCGGCGGCGCGCCCAGGCCGAGCCGCTCCAGGAGCGGGCCGCTGTCGGACAGGAAGGGACGCAGGATCTCCAGCAGCGGCCCGACCACCTCGCCCGTGCCGAGCAGCAGCGGCGCGGGCTGCACTTGCGCGGCCACCCACAGCGCCAGGAGCACGAGCCCGGTGCTGGCGTCCTGGCGGAACCATGCCGAGCGGAGCGCCGGCAACGGACCACGGTCCAGCAGCAGCGGCGCGGCGACTCTTCCGGCCAGCGCGCCCAGCAGCGTGCCCGCGCTGTTGGCCACCCAGTCCAGGCTGGAGGGGATGCGGGCCGGCAGCCAGGTCTGCAGTCCTTCCAGTCCCAGCGACAGCAGGCTGCCCGCCAGCGTCAACGCCAGCAGCGCGCGCCAGTCCAGGCGGCGCGGCCGCCAGGCGAGCGCGCCCAGCAGGCCCAGCGGCACGTACATCGCGACGTTGGACAGCAGGTCGAACCAGGTCCACCAACGCGGCAGAAGGGGGTCGGACAGGAAATCGAAGGCGCGCGCGCCCACGTCGCGCCAGTCCGACAACGGGTAGAGCGTGCCGTAGGCCAGCGCGAGCGCGTACAGCGCCGCGCCCCAGCGCGCCATCGGGCTGGGCCGCTGCAGCCAGCGCCTGCGTTGCGCCTGGGGCGGCATGGGCGCCGCGGATCGCACGGTCGTCGTCACCAGCCCAGTTTAGCGGCGGTCTAAGATGCGGCCGCATGAACGCATCCAACAAATGGGACGCGGCGAAGGTGCTGGCCGCGTCGGGTGTGCCGCAGCTGCGCGTGGAGCTCGTCGACACGATCGGCTCGACCAACGTCGAGCTGATGAGCCGGCCGACGGCCGCGACGCCTGCGCCGCCCGTGCTGCTGGCCGCCGCCATCCAGACCGCGGGGCGCGGTCGGCGTGGACGCGCCTGGACGTCGGATCCGGCCGCGTCGTTGACCTTCTCGGTCGCGCTGGAGCGCCGCATCGATGCCGGCGCGCGGCCGCTGCATGCGCTGCCGCTGGCCCTGGGCGCCGCCATCGCCGAGGCGCTGGACGGGTTCGGCGCGCACTGCCGGCTCAAGTGGCCCAACGACTTGCAGGTGGCGGGCCGCAAGGCGGGCGGGCTGCTGGTCGAGGCGCGCCGGCTCGGCGCCGTGGAACGCACCGTGATCGGGCTGGGGCTCAACGTGCTGCCGGACCCGAAGGTGGAGGCCGCCGCCGGGCAACCCGTGGCGGCGCTCTTCATGGACGGCCCTGGCCTGCCCGACCGGTCGCGGCTGCTCGGCGGCGTGGCCGGCGCCATCGTGCGCGCCTTCGGGCGCTGCGAGGCCGAAGGCTTCGCGCCCTTTCGCGCCGCGTGGGGCGCGCGCGACGCGCTGGCCGGCCGGCCGGTGCGGGTGACTGAAGCCGACGGCCCGTCGTGGACTGGAACGGCCTGCGGCATCGACGACGACGGCCGGCTGCAGGTCGAGACGGCGCAGGGGCTGCGCACCGTGCTGGCTGCCGACGTCTCGGTGCGGGCGCAGGAATGAACGCCGTGGCACCGGGCCGTTCGCTGCCGGGACGACCCGCCGGGGCGGTGCTGGACCCGGCAGGCGCGCTGCGCGCGTTGGCGGCTCGCCCGCTGGACCGCATGGCCGGCACGCCGCTGGTGCCGGGCAACCGCGTGCGACTGCTGGAGGACGCCGCGCAGAACTACCCCGCTTGGCTGGAGGCCATCGCCGGCGCCACGCGCTACGTCCACTTCGAGACTTACATCTTCGCCGACGACGCCGTGGGACGGCGCTTCGCGCAGGCGCTGGCGGCCAAGGCGCGCGAAGGCGTCACCGTGCGGCTCGTCTACGACTGGATGGGGTGCCTGGGACAGGCGTCGGCGGCGCTGTGGCGCGGCCTGCGCGAGGCGGGCGTGGACGTGCGCGTCTTCAACCGCCCGCGCATCGACGACCCGCTGGGGTGGTTGACCCGGGACCACCGCAAGACGATCAGCGTCGATGGACGCATCGCGTTCGTGTCCGGCCTGTGCGTGGCCAAGCCGTGGGAGGGTGACGACGCGCATGGCGTCCGGCCGTGGCGCGACACCGGCATCCGGATCGAAGGGCCGGCGGTGGCCGACATCGAGCGCGCCTTCGCGCAGGTCTGGTCGATGACCGGCGCGCCGCTGCCGCCGGAGGCGCTGGCGCAGGACGATGCGTGCGCGCCCGCCGGCGACGTGTCGCTGCGGGTCATCGCCACCATGCCCGGCGCGATGTCGATGTACCGGATCGACCTGCTGGTGGCGGCGGCCGCGCAACACCGACTGTGGCTGACGGACGCGTACTTCGTGGGCGTGGCGGCGCACGTCAACGCGCTGTGCACCGCCTCCCAGGACGGTGTCGACGTGCGGCTGCTGGTGCCGGGGGCCAGCGACGTGCCAGCGGTGGCCGCGCTGTCGCGCGCGGCGTACCGGCCGCTGCTGCGCGCCGGCGTGCGGGTCTTCGAGTGGAACGGCCCGATGCTGCACGCCAAGACGGCCGTGGCCGACGACCACTGGGTGCGGATCGGCTCGTCCAACCTCAACCCGGCCAGCTGGATCGGCAACTGCGAGCTGGACGTCACGGTCGAGGACGCGGGCTTCGCGCAGGCGATGGCCGACAGCTTCAAGCGGGACCTGGAAGACTCCACGGAGATCGTGCTGGCCGGCCGCCGGGTGGCGCGCCGCGAGCCGCGGCCCGCCCACCAGCGCCTGCCCGGGCAGCGCACGGGCAGCGCCAGTCGCGTGCTGGCCGGCACCCTGGGTGCGGGCAACGCGGTGGGCGCCGCGCTGGCCGCGCGGCGCGAGCTGGGCCCGGCCGAGGCGCAGCTGGCGGCGGTGGTGGCCGCCGCGTTGGCCGTGGCCGCCTTGCTCGCCATCGTCTTTCCCCGGCTGGTCGCCATTCCGCTGGGCGTGTTGCTGGCATGGTGCGGCGTGGCGCTGGCGTTGAAGGCCTGGCGCCTCCACGTGCGGGCCACCCGGTTCAAGCGGGCGCGCCGACGCCGACGCCGGCGGCGCCCCGCGCCACGGCGGGCGCGCTGAACATGCCACCGAAACCGTCTAGCGGAACCATGCCGTTGAATGCACTCGCGCCTTCGCAAGCACCGGCACCGTCGCGCCGCCTGGCCGACCTGCCGTCTCCGCCTCGCCTGCCGCTGGTGGGCAACGTGATCTCGCTGCGGCCCGGCCGCGCGCACCGGGTCTACGAGGCCTGGCACGCGCGCTACGGCGCGGCCTTCGTCACGCACTTCGGCCGATGGCCCGTGCTGGCGCTGTCCGACGGCGACGCGATCGCCACGATCCTGCGCGAGCGGCCCGACGGCTTCCGGCGCATCCGGACGCTGGAGCGCGTCATGCGCGAGATGGGGCTGCCCGGCGTGTTCAACGCCGAGGGCGAGGACTGGCGGCGCCAGCGCAAGCTGGTGATGCATGCGCTGGACGCGCGCCGCGTGGAAGCCTACTGGCCGACCTTGCGGCAGGTGACCGCGCGGCTGGTGGCGCGCTGGCAGCGCGCCGCCGACGCGGGTGGTGCAGGCGGCGCGGGCGGCGCGGGCGGCGCGGGCGGCGCGGGCGGCATGAGCGAGCCCATCGATGTCCAGCGCGAACTGATGCGCTACACGGTCGACGTCACCACGGGCTTGGCGCTGGGGCGCGACTTCAACACGCTGGACGCGGTGGACGACGCGGTGCAGCGCGACATCGAGCGCATCTTCGTGGCGATGAACCGCCGCATGAACGCGCCGCTGCGCTGGTGGCGTCATGTGCGCTTGCCGTCCGACCGCGCGCTGGACGCGGCGCTGGCACGGCTGCGCGCCATGACCGCCGAGCTGGCGCAGGCGGCCCGCGCGCGGCTGGCGCAGGACCCGCGCCCGCGCAACCTGCTGGAGGCGCTGATCGTCGCGTCGCAGGAATGCGCGGCGGACGGCACGCCGGGCCTGGCCGATGACGAGCTCTTCGGCAACGTGGTCACCATCCTGCTGGGCGGCGAGGACACCACGGCCAACACGCTGTCCTGGATGCTGCACTACCTGACGTTGCACCCGCGGGTGATGGAGCACGCCCGGGACGAGGCCGACGCGGTGATCGGCGAAGGCGGGATGCCCGCGTCCTACGCGGATCTGGGCCGACTGCCGTGGATCGACGCCGTGGCTGCCGAGGCGATGCGGCTTCGGCCGGTGGGGCCGCTGCTGGCCTGGGAGGCCAACCGCGACTGCGTGCTGGCCGGCGTGGACGTGCCCGCGCGCACCTCGATCGTCACGCTGATGAGGCCGGAGGCGATCTCGGACCGCAACTTCACGGACGCGGCCGCCTTCCGGCCCGAGCGCTGGCTGGACAACGCGCCGTTGTCGCCGCACGACCCGAAGGCGTCGCTCCCCTTCGGCGCCGGGCCGCGCTTCTGCCCGGGGCGGCGGCTGGCGATGGCCGAGATCCGGCTGGCGACCGCGGCGTTGCTGCACGCCTTCGACATCGAGCGCGCGTGCCCAGGCCAGATCGAGGAGGCTTACGCCGTCACGATGATGCCGGTGGGGTTGAAGCTGCGGGTGCGTCGGCGCGGGTGTCGGTGAGTCCGGTCGGCGGCGCTCCGTCGCAGGCGCTCAGCGCAGGCGTGAGCCCTAGACCCGTTTCGTTTCACCCATCATCACGTCCACGCCGGCGCTCGCGAAGTTCGCCAGGTCGGCAGCGGTCGCCTGGCCCTGCGACGACGACATGGCCGAGGCGATCGCCGCCATCGACTCGAACTCGAGAATGGCGACGAGATAGGCGCCGTGCTTGCCCGCCATTCCCATGACGTCCCCGCGCGTGACTTCGTAGCTCTTGAGCCCGGGAAGCGTCTTGGCGAGGGGCACGTGCTTGTCGAAGTAATACGCGTCGAACGCAGCCGGGTCCTCGGGCTGCTGGTAGATCGCGAAGAGCTTGGCCATGGGTTGCTTCCTTCCGTGGACCGGCCAGGGCGTGGCCGGCATCGAAGACGACAGTAGCCACGCGCACGGCTCGCTGCAAGGCGATTCGACGCGTCGGCCCGGACGCGCTCTGGCTGGGCCGGATGACGCGGCGCCGTGCGAATGAGCACATGCGCCATGCGCCCAGGCAGCGACGCGCCCGCCAGCGGCGAACTAGACTAGCGGGCTCGCGGCCTGCGCCGCGCTTGGCCAACCTGCCCCCCACCCATGAAAGCCGACAGCATCCTCGCCACCATCGGCGACACCCCGCACATCCGCGTGCGCCGCCTGTTCCCGGGCTCGCATGAAGTCTGGATCAAATCCGAGCGCGCCAACCCCGGCGGCTCGATCAAGGACCGCATCGCGCTGTCGATGATCGAGGCGGCCGAACGCAGCGGGCAACTGGCGCCCGGCGGCACCATCGTCGAGCCCACCAGCGGCAACACCGGCATCGGCCTGGCGATGGTCGCGGCGGTCAAGGGCTACGACCTGGTGCTGGTGATGCCGGACAGCATGTCGGTCGAGCGCCGCCGGCTGATGCTCGCCTATGGCGCCAGGTTCGTGTTGACCCCGCGCGCCGAGGGCATGTCGGGCGCCGTGCGCCGCGCGCAGGAGCTGGTCGACCAGACGCCAGGCGCTTGGATGCCGCAACAGTTCGAGAACCCGGCCAACATCGAGGTGCACGTGCGCACCACGGCCGAGGAGATCGCGCGCGACTTCCCCGACGGCCTGGACGCGATCATCACGGGCGTGGGCACGGGCGGGCACATCACGGCCTGCGCGCAGGTGCTGAAGAAGCGCTTCCCGCAGCTCAAGGTCTTCGCGGTCGAGCCGGCGGCGAGCCCCGTGATCGCGGGCGGCAAGCCCGCCCCGCACCCGATCCAAGGCATCGGCGCCAATTTCATCCCGGCCAACCTGCACGTGGACCTGCTCGACGGCATCATCCACGTCGAGGCCGAGGAAGCGCGCGAGATGGCCCGCCGCTCCGCGCGCGAAGAAGGCATGCTGGTGGGGATCTCGTCGGGCGCCACGCTGGCGGCCATCGCCAAGAAGCTGCCCGAGCTGCCCGAAGGCGCCCGCGTGCTGGGCTTCAACTACGACACCGGCGAGCGCTACCTGTCCATCGAAGGCTTCCTGCCGACGGAGGACGCGGCGGCGTGATGCGCGTGGCGCTCGGGGCCGCGGCGCTGGCGCTGCTGGCGCCGCTGCTGGCGGCCTGCTCGCGCGAGGCTGCCGCCCCGGCGGCGCCCACCGCGCAGACCCTGGCGCTGGGCCGCAAGGTCTACGACGCCAACTGCGCCGCCTGCCATGGCGCCAAGCTGGAAGGCCAGCCCGATTGGCGCACCCGCCGCGACGACGGCCGGCTGCCGGCGCCGCCGCACGACCCCAGCGGGCACACTTGGCACCATCCTGACCAAGTGCTGTTCGAGATCACCAAGCACGGCGTGCAGCGCTTCGCCGGCAAGGACTACGCGAGCGACATGCCGGCCTTCGAGGGGCGCCTGTCGGACGACGAGATCCGCGCGGTGCTGGCGTGGATCAAGAGCACCTGGCCGCAGGACATCCGGCGCAAGCAGGCCGAGATCGACGCGCGCGCCGCAACGCCTTGATCTTCAACCCACCGGCCCGCCGTCGTCCTGCTCGCCGGGGCGTTGGCGCTTTTCCAGATCGCCTTCGGTGCTGTGCGCGTATTCGTCCCGGCCGATGACGGCTTGATGGGGGACCGGCTTGCCGTCCTCGGCCGCCCGCGGCGTGCCGGTGCCGGCGATGCCGGCGCGCGCATCGGGCTTCGTGTCCGGACCAGGCCCGCCGGGCGTGCCGCTCTCGATCGTGTCCATTCGTGTGCTCCTCGCCATGCAGCGTTCGGACGCGCCCGACGTGGCGGGCGCATGAAGCGCCAAGCGGGCAACACGCGTTCCCGGCGCTCGCCTCGACTCCGACCTTCAGCGGATGCCGCTGTCCGGCAACAGCGTGGGCTGCGTGGGCTGGCGCTGGTCCGCCATGCACAGCAGCCCGTCGAAGATCAGCGTCTCGGCATGCAGGTGCGGCAGCTCGATCACCGGCAGGATCTTGGGCGCGGCGCCGCCGCTGACCATGACCGTGGGCGCTTCGCCGGCGCGGCGCATCAGGTTGCGGTACATGCGCTCGATGCTGCCGGCGATGGCGTTGACGCCGCCCGACATCAGCGCGTCGCTGGTGTTGGTGGGGAACTCGGCGAAGTCGCCCGACGGCACCTTCAGGCCCGCGGTGCCCATCTCCAGCGCCTGCAGCATCAACCCGAAGCCGGGAAGGATGAGGCCGCCCACGAAGGTGCCGTCGGCGTTCAACGCGTCCACCGTGACCGCGGTGCCGATGATGGTGACCAGCGCGGCGTGGTCGGGCAGGCGCCAGCGCGCGCCGATCAGCGCGGCCCAGCGGTCCGCGCCCAACCGCATCGGGTGGTCGTAGCCGTTGACCACGCCGCACTGGCGCGCCATCGAGACGATCCAGCGCGGGCGGATCGACCAGCACCGCACCAGTTGCTCCTCCACCCGGCGCCGGACCGTTTCGCCCGCCACCAGGCAGCCCAACATGCTGGAGGGCGCCAACGGCAGGTCGCGCCATTGGGTGGCGCCCAGGTCGTCGATCTCCTCGAGCAGGCAGGCGCCGCTGGCGAGCATCGGCTCGCCTGGGCGGGGGTGTTCGAACAGCGCCCACTTCAGGCGCGTGTTGCCGACATCGATCGCGAGAAAGGCCATGGGGCCGGATTATGACCGAGCATGCTCCTTGCAAGGAATGCGGCCCAGGGCCGAACCAATCCCGGTCGCCCACCCGCCTGCCCGACACGAGAGCCCTGCCGCCATGAACGCCCGCATGAACGTTTGCCGTCGGCCCACCGGGCCGGCCGTTGCAGTGGCCGTCGCGTTCACGGCCACCGCGTGGTTGGCCGGCGCGCCGGCGAGCGCGCAGTCCACCGGCCCCAGGGGGCCGGCCGCGGATGCGCCGCCGCCGCCATCGATCATCGATGCCCCCGCCGGCGCGACGGAGCGCCGCGTGCTGACGCCACCGACGCCCGCGGCGACGAGCTCGCCCGGTTCCCCCGGAGCGGCGCAGGGTGTGGTCCCGCAACCCCCGGTGCCCGAACCTTCCCGCTTCGAGCAGTACCGGCCGCGGTTCGGCCCGGCCAGCACCGCGGCCCCGGGCGCCAGCAGCGGCGTCGGCTTGCCCGCAGGCCCGGGCGACGGCAGCCTGCCGGGCTCGGATCCGGGCATCCGGCGTTGAACGACGGCGCCGCGCCCGCTCGCCCGCTCCCTGCCATGTCCGCCTCGGGCCACTACTTCCTCTTCGCGACCGGCATCGAGAACAGCTATCCGACGATCCGCAACGGTGCGGAGCGGGTCGACGAGATGGCCAAGTGCGACCATTACCGCCGCTACCTCGAGGACTTCGACTGCGTGCAGTCGTTGGGGATCTCGCACTTGCGCTACGGCCCGCCGCTGCACCGCACTTGGCTGGGCGACGGCCGGCACGACTGGGAATTCACCGACCGCGCCTTCGACGCGCTGGCGCTGCGCCGGATCGTGCCGATCGTGGACCTGTGCCACTTCGGCGTGCCCGACTGGGTGGGCAACTTCCAGAACCCGGATTTCCCGGAGCTCTTCGCGCGCTACGCCCGGGCCTTCGCCGAGCGTTTCCCGTGGGTGCAGCTCTACACGCCGGTCAACGAGATGTTCATCTGCGCGATGTTCTCCGGCCGCTACGGCTGGTGGAACGAGCAGCTGACCACGGACCAGGGCTTCGTCACCGCGCTCAAGCACATCGTGCGGGCCAACGTGCTGGCGATGCACGAGATCCTGAAGGTGCGGCCCGACGCGATCTTCATCCAGAGCGAATCGAGCGAGTACTTCCACGCGCAAAGCCCCAAGGCCATCGGCCCGGCCGAGTTCATGAACGAGGTGCGCTTCCTGTCGCTGGACCTGAACTTCGGCCGGCGCGTGTCCTCGGACATGTACGAGTACCTGCTGGACCACGGCATGACGCGCGAGGAATACCACTTCTTCCTCGAGCGGCACCTGCGCCACCACTGCGTGATGGGCAACGACTACTACGTCACCAACGAGCACCTGGTGAAGCCGGACGGGTCGACCAGCGCGGCGGGCGAGATCTTCGGCTACGCGGTCATCACGCGGCAATACCACGACCGCTACCACCTCCCGGTGATGCACACCGAGACCAACCTGCGCCAAGGGCCTCGCGGCGACGAGGCCGCCTACTGGCTGCGCAAGCAATGGGCCAACGTGCTGCGGGTGCGCAACGACGGCGTGCCGATGCTGGGCTTCACCTGGTATTCACTCACGGACCAGGTGGACTGGGACACCGCGCTGCGCGAGAACAACGGCCGGGTCGATCCGCTGGGCCTGTTCGACCTGGATCGCAAGATCCGACCGGTGGGCGAGGCCTACCGCGACCTGATCGCAGAGTGGCGCGAGGTGCTGCCCACGCAGAGCGTGGTGCTGCGCCTGCCGTTGGGGCAGCCCGACTGGGAAAGCGTGCTGGAGCCGCGCGGGCCGCGTCGCCCGCGGGGAGCGGCCCCGATGGCGGCGCATGTGGCCTCGGTGAATGCCGCGCCGGCCGGCATGGCGGTGGCGGCGCACGGGGTGATGGGCACCGACGGGTCCGTGGCGTTCGCAGCCGTCATGCTGGCCGTGCCGCCCTCGGCTGCGGATGCGTCCGGGCAGCCGCAGCAGTTCGATGCGCCTTCCGACCCGAGGCCCGAACCTTGCGGCGAGCCGCAGTCCGAGGCGCAGGCCGCCGAGCAGGCGGCAGGCGCGCCCGGTCCTGGCGGAGCCGACCGCGACGCCGGCTGATCCGCGGGTGCGACCGGCTTGGGGCCGTGAACCGGACGACGCCCGCCGACCGCTGTCCCGTCACCGCCGACGTCGCCCGTCGCTTCCGCACAAGCCCGGGGCCATCACCCCCGCCCCGGTGCCGCCGCCAGCAGCGCCTGCGTGTACGCATGCCGCGGTGACCCGAACACCTGCGCCGTCGGCCCTTCCTCCACCACTTGGCCCGCCTGCATCACCATCACGCGGTCGCACAGCTGCGCCGCCACGCGCAAGTCGTGCGTGATGAAGAGCAATGCGAGCTTGAGTTCCTCTTGCAGCTCGCGCAGCAACGCGAGGATCTGCGCCTGCACCGACACGTCCAGCGCGCTCACCGCCTCGTCGGCCACCAGCACGCGCGGGCGCACGGCCAGCGCGCGCGCGATCGCCAGCCGCTGGCGTTGTCCGCCCGAGAACTGGTGCGGATAGCGCGCAAGGGACGCTTCCGGCAGCCGCACCCGCCGCATCAGCTCGCGCGCGCGTGACCACGCCTCGTCGCGCGGCACGCCCAGGTTCAGCGCGCCTTCGACGATCGACCTTCCGGCGGTCCAGCGCGGATTCAACGACCGGTTCGGGTCCTGGAACACGATCTGCACCGCGTCGCGCGCGCGGCGCAATCGCGCGCGCGAGGCGTGCGTCACGTCGGCGCCGTCCCAGGCGATCGCGCCCGCCGTCGGCTCCAGCAGGCGGATGAGGCAGCGCGCCGCCGTGGTCTTGCCCGATCCCGACTCGCCGACGATGCCCACGGTCTCGCCTTCGCGCAGCGCCAACGCGAAGTCGTGCAGCGCGAGGGTCTGCTTGGCAGCGCGCAGCCATCGGCGTTCGATGTACCGCATGCCCAGCCCGCCCGCCTCCAGCCGCACCGGGCCGGCCGCTGCGGCGCGCGGCGCCGGCGGCGCGAGCGACGGCACCGCCGCCAGCAGCATCCGCGTGTAGTCGGCCCGGGGAGATCGCAGGACCTGGTCGCGTGCGCCGTATTCCTCCTGCACGCCCTGGTTCAGCACCAGCACGCGGTCGGCGATCTCCGACACCACGCCCATGTCGTGCGTGATGAAGAGCGTGGCCGTGCCTTGCCCGCGCGCCAATTCGCGCACCAGCGACAGGATCTCGGCCTGCGTGGTGACGTCCAGCGCCGTGGTGGGCTCGTCGGCGATCAGCAGCGCGGGCCGCAGCAACAGGGCCATCGCGATCACGATGCGCTGGCGCTGCCCGCCGGACAACCGGTGCGGATGACGCGCCAGCATGGCCGGCGGGTCGGGCAGGCGCACGCGCGCGAGCATCTCCAGCATGCGCGCGCGCCGGGCTGGGGCGGACAGCCGCGTGTGGGCACGCAGCAATTCCTCGATCTGGTCGCCCACGCGCATCACCGGGTTCAAGGCGGTCATCGGTTCCTGGAAGACGAATCCGATGCCGCTGCCGCGCAAGGTGCGGAACTCGCGTTGGGACAGCGTCGCCAAGTCGAGGTCCAGATCGAGGTCGCGTCCTCGTGGCTGCGCAAGTCCCCCTGCGGGCGAGGGTTCCGGGCGCCGCACCGCCAGCCGTGCCGCGCCGCTCGTGACGCGAAGGTCCTTGGGCAGCAGCCCGATGAGCGAATACGCCAGCACCGACTTGCCGGAGCCCGACTCCCCCACGACGCACACGGTTTCGCCGGCGGCGATGTCGAAGGACACGCGCTCGACGGCGTGCGGCCGGTCGGCGCCAGCGGGCAGCGCGATGGTCAGGTCGCGCACCGAAAGCACCGGGGCACCGGGCGCACGCGCCGCCTGTCGCGGACTCGCCGCGTCCGGGCCCGATCCGGCGCCCCCGACCGTCATCGCGCCCCCGTCCCCGTGCGCCGCGCGAACTTCGGGTCCAGGGTGTCGCGCAGCCCGTCGCCCAGCAGGTTCACCGCGAGCACCGTCAGCGCCAGGAACGCGCCCGGGATCAGCACCAGTTGCGGGTGGTCGTTGAACTGCACGCGGCCCTCGGCCATCACGTTGCCCCAGGTGGGCACCTCGGCGGGCAGGCCGACCCCCAGGAAGCTCAGGATGGCCTCGATCAGGATGGCGCTGGCGGCGGTGTAGGTGGCCTGCACGATGAGCGGCGCCGCCGCGTTGGGCAGGATGTGCGCCAGCAGGATGCGGTGCGGGGCCGCCGCCAGCGCCACCGCCGCATCCACGTAGGGCTCCTCGCGCAGCTGCAGCACCAGCGAGCGCGTCAGCCGCACGATGCGCGGGATCTCGGGCACCGCGATCGCCACGATCACCGTGAGCAGGTTGGCCCGCAGCGCCGCCACCAAGGCGATCGCCAGCAGGACGGCGGGAATCGCCATGAGCCCGTCCATCACCCGCATCAGCGGCCCGTCCAGCCAGCGCACCCCGCCCGCCGCCAACCCCAGCAAGATGCCGATCGACAGCGCCACGACCGCCACCGCCGCGCCGACCGCCAACGACACCCGTGCGCCGAACACCACGCGGCTCCACACGTCGCGCCCGAAGCCGTCGGTGCCGAAGGGCAGCCAGCGCTGCACCGTGCTGCCGTCGGGCATGGCGTAGTCGACGCGGGACCCCGGCGCCACGTTGGTGTGCGTGGGGTCGAACCAGGTGGGGTCGATGGTGCCCAGCCAGGGCGCCGCCAGCGCGGCCAGGGCCATCAGCAGCAGCACCGCGAGGCCGAAGCGGGCGCCGCCGTGGGACGCCGCGCGGCGCCAGACGGAAGCGTGGCCGGTCACGTCGCGGCCTTGGCGGGCGCTTCCAACGCATGCGGCGCGTCGAAGGAACGCGCCCCGCCGAAGTCCCCTACGGGCACCACATGCGTGACCAGCGGACCCTGGTCGGGCAACCGGTGCAGATGGAAAGCGGGCGGTTCCAAGGTCCACAGGGCCGGCGCGTCCTGGCCCAGGCGCAGCGCCACGTGGTGCGCGGTGCTGGGCGCGATGGACGCGACCGTGCCGCCCACGGTGCTGTACATGGTGCGATGCACGTGGCCGCAGATGATCCGCTGCACGTGGGAATGGCGGGCCACGACGGACGCGAAAGCGGCGGCCCCCTCGACCAGGCCGATGCGGTCCATCTCGCCGATGCCGGTCGCGAAGGGCGGGTGGTGCATCGCGATCACGACCGGCTCACCGCGGCACGCCCGCAGTTGCGCGTCCAACCACTGCAGCCGCTGCGCGCAGAGCCGTCCGGCGCTTCGGCCCGGCTCGGTGGTGTCCAGCGCCACCAGGCGCAGGGCGCCCACGGTCGTCGAATACTTCACGAAGCCCTCGGTGCCCAGAGTCGCGTGCGAATGGAACACCCGGCGCAGCGCGCCGCGGTCGTCGTGGTTGCCGGGCAGCAGATGCACCGGCATCGGCAACGGCGCCAGCAGCCTGGCCAGGTGCTCGTACTCGGCTGGCTGGCCCGTCTCCACCAGGTCGCCGGTGAGCACGACCGCATCGGGCAACTCCGGCAGCGCCAGCAGCGCGTCGATCGCCGCGCGAAGGTGCGCCGCCGTGTCGACCCGGTCGAAAGCCAACTGGCCGGGCGCGAGCACGTGGAGGTCGGTGAGGTGGGCGAGCAGCGTGGCCATCGCGGCATCCGGCACGGGCAGCGGGGCCTCCACTGTAGCGGTTCGACGGCGCGCTTCCGGATCGTCCATCTTGGTGAAAGTCCGGGCCGATGATGGAGAATCGCCGGATGCGACTCCACCGCTTTCCGCGTTCCATCTCGAGACCGACGCCGCGACCGCGCCGCTCCGCCATCGCCCGGTGCTGGGCGGCGCTGGCCGCTGCGTTGCTGGCGGGCTGCGTGGCCCCGGGCCCCGAGACGCTGCACCGGCAACGCCTGCAGTACAACGAGGTGGTCAAGACCTCGGCCGAGGAGCAGTTGCTGCTGAACATCGTGCGGCTGCGTTACACCGACACGCCCAGCAGCCTGGCGGTGTCGGCCATCGCCGCGCAGTTCGAGCGCGCCCAGAGCGCTGGCCTCTTGCCCTTCTTCGCGGCCTCGGGCGCGGACGTGAACCGCAGCTTCAGCGCGGTGCTGCCGCAGTTCTCGATCAGCGGCGCCGATCGGCCGACCTTTTCTCTCACCCCGCTGGACGACCAGGAGTTCACGCGGCGCCTCTTCACGCCGCTGCCGCTGGACGGCCTGGTGTACCTGGCCAAGACGACGTGGCCCATCGCCACCGTGTTCCGGCTGTACCTGGAGAACCTGAACTGGGTGCCCAACGCGGAGCTGGCCAGCGGCCCCACGCCGCGTGGCGCGCCGGCCTATGCCGACTTCCTGCGCGGCGTGGAAGCGCTGAACACGCTGCAGCGCCGCGGCCAGGTCGTGTTCGGCACCGACCGCGTCGACGAGGCCGTGGGCAGCCCGGTGCCGGCCCGCACCGTGCGCGCCGCCGACGTGCTCGCCGCGGCCAAGGAGGGGCTGGAGTACCGGCGCGACCCGGCGGGCGCGACCTGGACGCTGTACCGCAAGCGCCAGCAACCGGTCCTGCGCATCGACCCGGCGGCGCTGGGCTCGCCGGAAGTCGCCGAGCTGGTGCGCACTTTCCGGCTGCGCCCGGGCCTCGCTCGCTACGAGATCACCAGCGAGGCGTTGTCGCCTTTTCCTGCCACGTATCCCGACGACGGCGTGGTGCTGTTGGACCTGGAGACGCGCTCGCTGCTGCAGGCGTTGTACTTCGTGTCGCACGGCATCGAGTTGCCGCAGGCGCACCTGTCGCAGGGCCTGGTGACCGTGACCGTGGACGAGCAGGGCCGCCCCTTCGACTGGACGCGGGTCACGCGGGGCCTGTTTCGCGTGCGTTCGGCACCGCTGGAGTCACGGCCCGAACAGGCGCACGTGGCGATTCCGTACCGCGGCCACTGGTTCTGGATCGACGCGACGGACCAGGACACCAAGTCGACGTTCTCGCTGCTGGTGGAGCTGTCGCGGCTGGAGCTGACCGTCAAGGGCGGGGGCGGGCCGCTGCTGACCTTGCCGTTGGGGAACTGAAGCGGCGGAACAGCCAGCTGCGCGGCGGCTCGTACCCGGTGCGCACCAGCTCGATCGGGCTGGGGTCCAGGAGGAAGCGCCGCTGCAGCGCCTCCACGCCTTCGCCCCCGGCGAAGAGGATCCGGTCGCCGGCCCACAACGGCGTGTCCGGGTCCGGCAGCACGACTTCGTCGGCGCCGGCGGACGTGGCCGACGCGAACACGTCCGTCAGGGGGGCGCCGCCGCGGGCGGCATGCGCGGACGCGGCCGCCGTGGGCGCACGCCACAGCAGCAGCGGCACCGCGAGCATCGGCACCTGCGGGTCGCGCGGATCCACCAGCAGCTCGCGCAGCAGCAGCGGGCCGTCGGCCTGCGAAAGGGCGTGCCGCATGCCGGGCTGCGCGGGGTCGCAGTCGAAGCGCCAGACCCAGGGCACGCGCTTGCCGAACACCTCGTCCAGCCGCGCCAGCGCGCGCCGCGCCAGGCCCGCGCCATCGCGCCGCGCCTGCCCCAGGAATCGGTTCAGCAAGGGCGTGGTGAGCGCCTGCAGCACCTCGTGCGTCATCAGGTCCGACTGCACGAAGGCCACCGTGGCGCCGGCCGCCTCGATGAGCGCGCGGTTGTAGGCCTTGTTCTGCCGCACGATGATGCGGATGCCCGGATTCAGCCGGCGCGCCATCGTGACGGTGGCCAGGTTGACCGAGTCGCTGTCGGTGCCCGCCACCAGGGCCACCGCGCGGCCGATGTCGCATTCGCGCAGGCCCTGTTCGGCGCTCTTGCCGATGGCCACGCCCTCGGCGCCCTCGTCCTCGGGCGCGATGTTGGGGTCCACCGCCTGCCAGCTCTGGCCAGCCGAGCGCAGCATCTGCGCCATCGCGCGGCCGAAGCGGCCATAGCCGGCCAGCACCCAATGCCCCTGCGGAAGCTTCAGGGTCTCGGGACGCAAGCTGCCCGGGACACCGGTCAGCCATTCCTCCAGCTGCAGCACTTCGGGCGCGACCAGATCCAGCCCGATGTTGGCCGCGAAGGTCTCGAAGGGGTTGATCAGATGGACGCCGCCGAAGTCGGCCAGGTTGTCGTGCACCACCGGGTCGGCCACGCGCGCGATGACCATGGTGGCCGGGTCCAGGACGCGCGTGCCGATCGCGATGGACTGGTTGGCCTCGTCGTCGCCGGTCAGCGCCAACACGGCGCGGCATTCGGGCTTGGCGATGCCGGCCTCGCGCAGCACTTCGGGCCGACGCGCGTCGGCCACCAGCACGAGCGGCGGCGCGCGGAACTCCTCGATCTCGATGGGCGCGGCGCGCTGCGCGTCCTGCTCGACGATCACGATGCGCACGTCCAGCGCGTCCAGCGCCAGCGCGATGGCGCGGCCGCTGCGCCCGTAGCCGCAGATCACGCAGTAGGGCTGGCGCAGGCGCGCCACGCGGCGCACGAAGAGCCCGCGCGAGGCCGCCGCGCGGAAGGTCGGATCCTGCGACAGCGCGAACACCGAGCCCAGCGCGTAGGCCCAGCCGATCACCGACAGGTAGATGGAGAAGGTGACCCACAGCCGCTGCGCGTCGGTGAAGGCGTAGGGGATCTCGCCGAAGCCGATCGTGGTGGCGGTGTAGCTCATCACGTAGAACGCATGGAAGAAGCCCATGCGCCAGGGCTGCCCCTGCGGGTCGATGCCGGGCGCCAGCGTCAGGCCCACCACCGAGATCGCGTAGACCACGATCAGCGTGATGAGCGGCGCGCGCAGCCGCCGCAGGATCAGGTAGAGGACGTCGCCCATGTGGGGTGCGGGGCGTCGCTTCGGCGTGTGTCGGGCCGCTCGGGTTCGCTGGGCGCCTCAGCGGCTCTGCCGCAGCGTCTCGCCGATCAGCAGCGTGACCGAGATGAGGTTGGCCACCAGCGCCCCGCCGGACAACGACACGATGGTCGAGGTGCTGCCGGCGTCGAGCGCGATGCCGCGCACGTGGAGTTCCCACACCCAGAACAAGCCCGCCGCGCCCAGCTGCAGGCAGGCCGCAAGGCTGGTGGCCAGGTGCGTGGCGCCGATGTGGGTGCGGTCGCCGAACTTGAGCACCAGCGCGATCAGGTTGACGACGATGGTGGCGAAGAGCTCGGTGGGGTGGTGCAGCTCGGGCCGGTCGATGTCGCCGACGAAGAAGCCGAAATTGAGCGTGCAGGCCAGGATGGTGAAGAAGCCGAAAATGACTTTCTCTAGGTTCATGCGGGTGGCCTTGGGCGGGTCGAGAGGACGGAACGCATCACCGGACCAAGGCGGCTCCAGACAACTTGGCGGCACGTGCATCGAAGGTGAGCAGGGGCTCCCGGCCAGCATGCCGGCACAGGCCCACATGCAGGCAATCGGCGAAGTCCGGCGAAGCCGGCTGCTTGAAGAGCCAGATCGCCTGCTCGATGGCAGGTTCTTGTTGGAACTCCAGTTCCGTGGTGCTGAGGAGCATGTCGAGCGTCGTCGCGATCGAGCCGCGATCGAAGCGATAGCGCGAGCGAAGCACCCACTCCGTCTCGAGCAGAACGGTGAGGGGAACGAAAAGCGGCTCGCTCACGGCGTCGTCGAGCAGTCTGTCGACGGACCTGGCTTGGTCGGCTTCGTCTCTCACCAGCCAGCGCACAAGCACGTTCGTGTCGATCGAAGGCATCAGACGCTGCCGAATCCCATGTCCTCGATCGGCACGTGTACTCCTTCCGGCGCCTCGAGCATGCCACGCATGTCTCGCAGCGAACGGTTCTTGGCCCGCATCAGTACCGTACCGTCTGGCATCGGGGTGAACGTCACGCGGTCTTGCGCCTTCAAGCCCAGCGATCGACGAATCTCGATCGGAATGGTGACTTGGCCCTTGCTGGTGATCGTGGCTTCCGACACCCGCGCTCTCCTTACTTTTCAAACTTAGTAAGGACCATACCCGTCACCCGCGGTTTGTGCAATCACCGCCAGAACAGCGGCTCAATAGCGGATCCGCGGGTCCAGCGCCAGGTACGACAAGTCCACCAGCAAGTTCACGACCACGTACGCCACCGAGAACACCAGGATCACGCCCTGGATGACCGGAAAGTCGCGGTTCAGCACCGCCTCGACCGTCAGCGACCCGAGCCCGGGGATGGCGTAGACCGTTTCCGTGACCACCACGCCGCCGATCAGCAGCGCGATGCCCACGCCGATCACCGTGACGATGGGCACGGCGCTGGCGGCCAACGCGTGGCGCAGCAGCACGCGCGTCTCCGACAGCCCCTTGGCGCGTGCGGTGCGCACGTAGTCCTCGGTCAGCGCTTCCGACACCGCCGCGCGCGTGACGCGCGCGATCAGCGCCACGTACACGAAGGCCAGCGTGATGGTGGGCAGCACCAGGTGCCGAGCGAAAGGCCCCAGGCCCTCGGACAGCCGCCGATAGCCCTGCACCGGCAACCACTGCAGCTTGACCGCCAGCAGCCAGATGAGCGCGTAGGCCAACACGAACACCGGCACCGAAAAGCCCAGCACCGACACCAGCGACAACCCGCGGTCCAGCCAGCCGCCCATGCGCCAGGCGGCCAGCGTGCCCAGCGGTACCGCCACCGCCACCGCCAGCACGATGGTGCAGGTCGCCAGCATCAGCGTGGGCTCCAGCCGCTGCGCGATCAGCGTGGAGACCTTCTCGCGCGCGAAGAAGGACTCGCCCAGGTCGCCGCGCAGCACGCCGCCCAGCCAATCCAGGAACTGCGCCGGCAGCGGTCGCTCCAGCCCCAGCTGCGCGCGGATGCGGGCGATGTCCTCGCTGGTGGCCATGTTGCCCGCGATGACCGCGGCCGGGTCGCCGGGGGTCAGCCGCAGGATCAGGAAGGCCACCAGCGCCACCACCAGCAGCACCGGCACGGCCGCGGCCAGCCGCCGCAGGACGAAGATCACTGCTTGCGGATGTTCCAGTACACCTGCGCCGCCGCCGGCACGATGCCGCTCACCACGCCCTTGCGGATGGCGGCCGGCTGCATGTACTCGCCGATGTTGGCGTGCGTGCCGATCTCGACGGCCCGCTGCTGCACCTTCTCGGCCAGCGCCTTCTTCTGGCGCTCGTCGGTGGCGCGGGCGAAGGCGTCGCGCAGCTTTTCCAGCTCCGGATCGTTGACCCAGCCGAACCAGGCCTTCTCGCCCGTGGCCGTGAAGGCCGGGTTGGTCAGCGGGTTGAGCAGGTCGGCGCTGGTCCAGGCCGTCAGGAACACGTTCCAGCCCCCGTCCTTGGGTGCGTCCTTCTTGGCGCGGCGCGCGACCAGCGTGCCCCAGTTCATCGACTGCAGGTCCACCGTGAAGCCGGCCTGGCGCAACTGCTGCGTCGCCACGATCGGCAGCTTGGAGATCGACGCCAGGTCGGTGGGCTGCATGATGACCACCGGCTCGCCCTTGTAGCCGGCCTCCTGCAGCAATTGCTTGGCGCGCGCAGGGTCGGCCATGCCGGTGTAGAAACCGGTGTTGTCCGACGCAAGCGGCGTGCCGCAGGGGAACATCGAGCGGCAGTACTTGTAGAGGCCCGGCGTGCCCACCTGCGCCTTGAGGAACCCTTCCTGGCCCAGCGCCACCATCGCGGCCTGGCGCACCTTGGGATTGTCGAAAGGCGGGTGCAGGTGGTTGAAGCGCAGCATGTACTGGTAGCCCAGCGGCACCGCGTTGATCACCTCCACGCCGGGCTGCGCCTTGAGCGATGCGTACTGCTCGAAGGCCGGCTGCTCGACCATGTCGACCTCGCCCGCCACCAGCGCGTTGAACTGGGTCTGCGGGTCGCGCAGGAACACCCACTCCACGCGCTCCACGAAGACCTGCTTGCCGCCGGCCGTGCCCGAGGGGGGCTCGGCGCGCGGCTTGTAGCGCGCGAAGCGCGTGTACACCGCGCGCTCGCCGCTGCGGAACTGGTCGCGCTGGAACACGTAGGGGCCGCTGCCGGTGGTGTCCTCGATCTGCTTGGACGGATCGGTCTCGGCCACCCGCTTGGGCATGATGAAGGGCACGTTGCTGCTGGGCTTGCCCAGCGTGTCGATCACGAGACCATAAGGCTCGCGCAGCACGATGCGGAAGGTGCGCGCATCCGGCGCTTCCCAGCGCTCCACGAAGCTCGCCAGCTTCTGGCCCATCGCGTCGCGCGCGCTCCAGCGCTTGAGCGACGCGATCACGTCCTCGCCCGTGACGGGCTTGCCGTCGTGGAACTCCAGGCCTTCGCGCAGCGTGAAGGTCCAAGTCTTCTTGTCGGCGCTGGTGGTCCACTTGTCCACCATCTGCGGCTTGAAAACGCCATTGGCGTCCATGCCGAAGAGGGTGTCGTAGATCATGTACCCGTGGTTGCGCGAGATGTACGCGGTGGTCCAGATCGGGTCCAGCACGGACAGCGCGGCGTGCGGCACCAGGCGCAGGGTGCCGGCCGGGGCAGGTGAAGCGGCTGCGCTGGTGCCGGCGGGCTGGGCCTGCTGCGCGGTTGCGGCCACTGGCGCGGCGGCCAGCGCGGTGGACACCAACGCGGCGCGGAGCAGGTCTCTGCGGAGGGTCATCGTCGTCGTCCTTGGAAGGAGAAGGGCGCGTGCAAAGGCGGACTCTAGCGCGCTTCGCAGGGGGGCGTCGCGACGGGCTTCAGCGTTCCCGCGCGTGGAGCAGTTGCAGCGCCGCCAGCGCCATTACCTGCGCCGACTGCACCAGCGCGTCGATGCCCACCCACTCGTCCGGCTGGTGCGCCAGGTCGAGCACGCCGGGCCCGTAGGCGATGCAATCCCGCAAGTTGCCGCTGCGCGCGATGTGCTTCTGGTCGTAGGTGCCGGGCGACGCGATCAGCGCGGCTTCCTTGCCCAGCACGCGGCGGATGGCCGCGCGCGTGGCCTCCACCACCGGCGCGCCCTCGGGCGTGTGCGTGGGCTCGAAGGCCATCACCTCGCGCACCGCGTAGAGAAAGCCCGGACGCTGCTCGGCCAGCCCCTGCAGGATCGCCTCGATCTCGCCGCGCACTTCGGCCGGGTCCTCCTCGACCAGGTAGCGCCGGTCCAGCACCGCGCGGCAGGAGTCCGCCACGACCGGGCTGGGCAACTGCGCCAGGAAGTCGCGCGTCTTGCCGTCGGCCGACGGCGGCGGTTCGGACTGCCCGCCGTGGATGGAATTCAGGTTGAGCGTGGAGCGGCGCGCCTCGGGCGGCTCCACCGGCTGGCAGGTGCAGCGTGCGCGCAGCCGCGGCTGCAGGTCGCGCTCCAGCGCGCCCACGAAAGCCGCCATGTGGTCGATCGCGCTGTCGCCCAGGAAGGGCATCGATCCATGCGCGATGCGTCCGAAGGTCTCGACCTCGGCCCACCACACGCCGCGGTGCCCGGTGCAGATGCGGTCCACGCCGAGCGGCTCGGGGATGATGACGTGGTGCACCCGCGGCGGCGAGAAGTACCCGCGCTGGGCCAGCCAGCCGACGCCCGCGTAGCCGCCGGATTCCTCGTCCACCGTGCCGGAGATCTCCAGGGCGCCGGGAAAGTCGATGCCTTCGTCCAGGATGGATTCGACGGCGATCACGCTGGCGGCGATGCCGCCCTTCATGTCGCAGGTGCCGCGGCCGTAGACGCGGCCGTCGCGCACGGCGCCTTCCCACGGGTCGACCGTCCAGCCGGCACCGGGCACCACCACGTCGATATGCCCGTTGAAGTGCACGCCGGGCCCGGACGCCGTGCCTTCGCGGCGGGCCACCATGTTGATGCGCGGATGGCTGTCGCGGTCGCCCGGCGCGCCGTGGGCGCGGGGGTACTCCACCGCGAAGCCCCGCGCGGACAGGCGTTCGCCCAGGAGGCGCGCGCAGGCCTCGTAGGCGTCACCGGGCGGGTTGACCGTGGGCACGCGCACCAGCGCGCGGGTCAGCGCCACCAGTTCGTCGCGCTTGTCCTGGATGCGGGCCAGCAGCCGGTCGGTGTCGGTCGTCATCGGACGACTATATCGCAGCGGTTATCCTTGCCGGCATGAAGCTCGCGATCATCGTGCTGGCGGCGCTCAACGTGCTGCTGCTGGGCGCCTGGGCCGGCCTGTTCGGCCCCGTGGCCGGCGATGCGCCCGACCCGCAGCGGCTGGCGCAGCAGGTGCGCCCGGAACAGCTGCGCGTGGTCGGGCCGGGCAGCGGCGGAGGTGGAAGCGGGGCGGCGCCAGCCGGGGGCGCATCCACCACGGCGGGGTCGTCCGTGGCCGCGCCGGACGCCGCATCCGCCGCGGCCGCCGCGGCCGGTGGCGTCGCGGCAGGCGACGCAGGCACGTCCGCCGGCACCGGCACCGCCTCGGTTGGCGCGGCGGGTCCCGGAGCCGCGGCGCCGAGCGCGACCGGAAGCACCGCTGCCATCCCGGTGCCCGCGGGCCTGGCCTGCATCGAATGGGGCCTCTTCACCGAGGCGGAACTGGCCCGCGCGCAGGCCGCGCTCGCGCAGGCGGCGCCCGCTGCCCGCGTCGAGCCGCTGCGCAGCGACGCGGGGCCGCGCAGCTGGATCGTCCACGTCCCGCCGCTGCCCGATCTCGCGGCCGCGCAGGCGCGCGCGGCCGAACTGCGCGCGGCCGGCTTCGACGTCTACGTGTTGCGCGACGGTCCGCTTCGCAACGGCATCTCGCTGGGATTGTTCCGGCAGGAGGAGGCGGCGCTGGCGCAGCAGCGCGACCTGGTGCGCCGCGGTCTGGCCGAGGCGCAGATCGCGTCGCGCGGTGCGGAGCGCTGGGTCCTGCGCGCCACGAGCGACGCCCCGCTGGCGCCCGAGCAACGCGCCGCGTTGGCGGGGCGCTTCCGCGATCGACCCGTGCGGGCCTGCGGCGCCTGAGGACGGAGGCGTTCTGCGGCGCTCGACCTGGCTCGCGCGGTCGAGGCCTACGGGCGCGGTCAGTAGCGCGAGGCGGCCGGGCAGCCTTCGGCTTCGCCTGGAATCGGACCCGCGTGGCGTCGGTGGTGGGCGCGTCCAGGCGCCGGGCGGGCCGTTCCGGTTGGCCGTGTCGGCGGTGGTGAGGGGTATTCCGGTCGCGCACGTCTGGACCATCGAGCCCCTGCCGACGACGGCATCGCGGCCGATCGCCTGCGGGGCGGCGTCGAGGCCTGCGGCACGGTAGGATCCGGGATCCGCGTTTCCCGCTTCTTGGGTGCCGACCGCATGACGCCGTCCTCCCGTTCCGACCGAACCCGCTCGGCTTGCTGCGCGCCGGTGCCGCGAGCCGGGCGCTGCCGGGGAGCGCGACTGGCTGTCGCGACCTTCGTCGCGCTCGCGCCGGCCGTCTTCCCGCCCGGCGCGGTCGCACAGGTCGGTGCACGTCCACCGGGCGACGCCGGCGGCGTCTACGGCACGCCGCGCACGTGGTCCACCGCGCCCGGCCCGGCGGCGATCGTCGTGCCGCCGACGAGCGGGGTGTCGATCATCGCCCCGAACATCGTGCTCGGTTGGGGCGGGCTGGCCCCCTCCAGCGGCCGCCCGCCACCGGGTGCGTTCCCCGGCTACGTCCCCCTGCCCCCCGGCTTCGGATGGCCGCCCGGGTACCCGGTGCCGCCGGTCCACGTCGTTCCGCACGGCCACGTCGTTCCACCCGGCCACGTCGTCCCACCCGGCTACGGCATTCCGCCCGGCCACGTCGTTCCGCGGGGGTACGGCGCCGGACCGCCGGCCGGCTCGTTGCACGGGTGGTCCACCCCCTGACCCGGCCCCCGGCCCCGACCCGCTCGACCCGCCGCCTCCTTCCTGCCGCTCGATGCCCCAGCACGTCTTCGCGTACGGATCCTTGATGTTCGCGCCGGTGTGGCGCCGCGTGGTGGAGGGCGACTACGCTCGGCGGCTGGCGCGCCTGGCCGGCTACGGACGGCGGGCGGTGCGCGGCGAAAGCTACCCGGCCATCGTGCCGGTGCCCGGCGAAGCGGTGGACGGCGTGCTCTATCTGGATGTCGCCGACGTCGACTTGGCGCGGCTGGACCACTTCGAAGGCGACGACTACGCGCGAGAGACGGTGCGGGTCGAGGCAGCGGGAGACGGCTCGCCCGTGGAGGCCGGCGTGTACGTGTGGCGGGACGCGTCGCGGCTGGACGCGGGCGGTTGGGATCCGCAGGACTTCGAGCGGGAACGGATGGCCGGCTTCATCGCGGGATACTGCGCCGCGCGCGCCCCGGGCTCCCTCTTGGAAGACTAGGACGCCGCCGGCGCCGCGCGTGCCGACTCGGCCCTCGTCACGGCCGGCTGCGGATCCGCCCCAAGAGCGCGGTGGTCGAGCGCTCGTGCTCGAAGGGGATCGACACGACGCGGCCGCCGCGGGCGCGCACCACGTCCCCCCCGACGATCTTGTCGATCGGCCAATCCCCGCCCTTGACCAGCACATCGGGCGCGCAGCGGCGCACCAGCTCCAACGGCGTGTCGTCGTCGAACCAGGTCACGATCGACACAGATTCCAGCGCGGCGACCACCGCGGCACGGTCCGCCAGCGCGTTGACCGGCCGGTCGTCACCCTTGCCCAGCCGTCGCACGGAGGCGTCGGTGTTCAGCGCCAGCACCAGGGAGGCGCCCATCGCGCGGGCCTGCGCCAGGTAAGTGGCGTGGCCGCGGTGCAGGATGTCGAAGACGCCGTTGGTGAACACCAGCGGGCGCGCGCAACGCGTGACCGCGGCTTCCAATGCGCCGGGCGCCAGCGGGTCGACGAGCTTGCGCTCGAAATCGGCGGTCATGTCGCCAGCCCGGGGCCGCGCCGCGGGGCGTGCGCGGGGAGCGGGACCCTCAGGCCGCTGCCGCGGCGGGCAGCAGGTCGGCGCCCGGCAGGGACTTGCGGTAGCGGTTCAGGTCCTGGACCGTCTCGAAGGTGCGGCCGAACAGCAGCGAGAGATTGTGCAGGATCCGCCCGCTGACCTTGGCTTCCCACGTGGAGTCGAAGCGGATCTGCTCGTCCAGCCAACGCTCCAGCCAGCCCGGCTCGGGCAGGCGGCTCTGCACCGTGTCGTTCGGGAAGAGCGCTTCGTTGACGTGCAGGTTGGTCGGATGCAGCGCCTGCTTGGAGCGGCGCGCGCTGGCCATCAGCACGCCGATCTTGGAGAACGCCGCCCGCGCCGCGTCGCCCGCGTCGCCGATGGCTTTCTTCATGTACTGCAGGTAAGCGCCGCCGTGGCGTGCCTCGTCGCGCGAGATGATGTCGTAGATCTTCTTGATCACCGGCTCGGTGTGCCATTCGCCGGCGCGGCGGTACCAGTGGTTCAGCCGGATCTCGCCGCAGAAGTGCAGCATCAGCGTCTCGAGCGGCGGCGCCGGGTCGAACTCGAAGCGCACGGCGTGCAATTCGTCGTGCGTGGGCAGCAGGTCCGGGCGGAAGCGGCGCAGGTATTCCATCAGCACCAGCGCGTGCTTCTGCTCCTCGTAGAACCACACCGACATGAACGCGGAAAAGTCGCTGTCGTGCCGGTTGTCGCGCAGGAACATCTCCGTGGCCGGCAACGCCGCCCATTCGGTGATGGCGTTGTACTTGATCGTGTGCGCCTGCTCGTCGGACAGCAGCGAGCCGTCGAACTCGTTCCACGGGATGTCGTCCATGGACCAGCGGACACGCTCGAGAGACTTGAAGAGTTCGGGATAGAGCATTTCGCCACTGGAAGGTTCGACGAGGGTGCGGGATTCTATCAATCCCATGCTCCAAGGCGCATGCAATTCCCGCGCCGGGGTCCGTGTTTGCGACACCCGGCCCGGGCGGGCGCCGGCGTCAGTCCTTGCGGCGCTCGATCAGCGCGTAGGCCGAATGGTTGTGGATCGACTCGAAGTTCTCGGATTCCACCGTGTAGGCCCGGACCTCGTCGATGCCTTCCAAGGCCAGCGCCACGTCGCGCACCAAGTCCTCGACGAACTTGGGGTTGTCGTAGGCGCGCTCGGTGACGTACTTCTCGTCCGGGCGCTTGAGCAGCCCCCACAGCTCGCACGAGGCCGCCTGCTCGGCCACGTCGATCAGCCGCTCCAGCGGCAACGGCCCGGACAACTCGGCCCCGATCGTCACGTGCGAGCGCTGGTTGTGCGCGCCGTATTCGGAGATGTTCTTGGAGCAGGGGCACAGGCTCGTCACCGGCACCAGCACCTGCGCGGTGATGCGTTCCACCCCGGCGAGCACTTCGGCCCGCAGCGTCACCCGGTAGTCCATCAGGCTCTGCACGCCCGACACCGGCGCCGTCTTGCGCACGAAGTAAGGAAAGCGCATTTCCAGGTATCCAGACTCCGCTTCCAGGCGGGCGAGCATGGTGCGCATGGTCGAGCGCAGCGTCTCGTAGGACACCGGGGCGTGCCAGTCCTGCAGGATCTCGAGGAAGCGCGACATGTGGGTGCCCTTCTGGTCGGCGGGCAGCGCCACGTACATGTCCAGGTGCGCCACGGTCGGCTGCGTGCCGGCGGCCGTCGCCACGGTCAACGGATGCACGACCTCCTTGACGCCCACGCGCTGGATGGACAGGTTGCGGCGATCGACGATCGCCTGGACGTCGGGCAGGGGAAGCTTCTCGGGTGCGTTCATCGGGTCGGTTGTCCTGGGCTGCTTTGTTGGGGAATGCGCGCGGCGAGGGTCTTCTGGATGTCGGCCAGCAGGCGTGGGTCGTCCGGCGCGACTTGCGCGGGATAAGCGCCGATCAGGCGCCCGTCGCGCCCGACCAGGTACTTGTGGAAGTTCCAGCGCGGCGCTTGCCCAGAGGCCTGCGCCAGCGCGGCGAACACCGGGTTGGCATTGCCGCCCCGCACGTTGCTCTTGGCGAACATCGGGAACTTCACGCCGAAGGTGCCTTCGCAGAACTGGGCGATGTCGGCGTTGGTGCCCGGCTCCTGGGAGAAGTCGTTGGACGGGAAGCCCAGCACCGAGAAGCCTTGGGCACGGAAACGGGCGTGCAGGCGCTCGAGCCCGCCGTATTGGTCGGTGTAGCCGCAAAAGCTCGCGGTGTTCACCACCAGCAGCACTTGCCCGGCGTACTTGCACAAGTCTTGCTGGACTTCGTCCTGCAGGCGCGGCTGGCGGTGGTCCAGCAGGGCGGGGCAGCGCATCGGGGCGGGCTGCGCGGCAGGTGCCGCCTGAGCCGCCGGCGGTGTCGAGGACTGCGCCGACGCGAGCAGCGGCCACCCCGCGAGGGCCGCCGCGCACAGCCCGACGCGAATACACACAGGTGCCGTCATGTCTTGGTCAAATCGAGGTGGCATGCCTATAATCGTAGACCGAATCAAGGCCATCGGCTATTTGTCCAGGACAAACAAGTGGACAAGCCGACGCAGCAAGCACCCTCGCCGGGCCTCCTATCCGGTGGGTCTCGGCAACCAAGGCGCATGAACGATCGTTCGAAGCACGGTCCCGTCTCGCTGAGCATCGCCGCGGTCGAGCGAGACACGGGGTTGTCGAAGGACACGCTGCGCGTCTGGGAGCGTCGCTACGGTTTCCCGGCGCCGACCCGCGATGCCTTCGGCGAGCGCCTCTATCCCATCGATCAGGTCGACAAGCTGCGCATCCTGCGCCGCTTGATGGACGCGGGGCACCGGCCGGGCAAGATCATCGGCCTGGAGGTCGACCAATTGCAGGCGCTGGCCGCGCAGAACGCGCCCGAGCCGCGCAGCCTCGCCGACGCGGGCGCCGAGCGGGACGACCTCGGCCACTACATCGAGCTGATCAAGTCGCATCAGGTCGAGGAAGTGCGCCGGATGCTGTCCCAGGCGGTGCTGCGCATGGGGCTGGAGCGCTTCGTCGTGGAGGTGGTCGCGCCGCTGAACCGCATGGTGGGCGAGGCGTGGGCACGGGGCTACTTCGAGATCTTCGAGGAGCACCTGTACACCGAGTCGATGCAGATCATCCTGCGCAACGCGATCAGCAACATCCCGCAGCCGGGTCGCCGCCCGCGGGTGCTGCTGACCACCTTCCCCAGCGAGGCGCACGGGCTGGGGCTGCTGATGGCCGAGGCGCTGCTGGCGCTGGACGGGTGCCGCTGCATCTCGTTGGGCACGCAGACGCCGGTGTGGGACATCGTGCTGGCCGCCGGCGCCCAGAAGGCCGACGTGGTGGCATTGTCGTTCTCGGCCTGCCTGAACCCGAACCAGGTGCTGGATGGGCTCACGGAGCTGCGCGCCAAGCTGTCGGCGAACACCCAGATCTGGGCCGGCGGGCAATGCCCGATCCTGCAGCGGCGCCCGCCCAAGGACGTCATGGTCCTGTCCGAGCTGGGGCAGATCCACGCGTCGCTGGCCGCCTGGCGCGCCACCCATCCCGACGCGGCCGCGTAGCCCGGCCGCGCACAAGCGTTGGCGCGCATGCCGGCCGGCCGGGCCTTCGGCGGCAACAAGCAGTCCTTGCCTCAAAAGCCGTGCGCGGCCTGCGGCCGACCGATGACGTGGCGCCGACGCTGGGCGCGGACGTGGGACGACGTGCGCTACTGCTCCGACGCCTGCCGGCGTCAGAGGAAAAGCGTCAACACGCCCGTGTAGCCGAGCAGCCGGTCGCCCGCGATCTCGCCGTTGGCGTAGAAGCCGGTCAGCGGCACCGGTCCCAGGTGCTGCGCGATCGTGCCCAGCTCCACGCCCGTATTGCCGAAGAGCGGCGCGCCGCGGGCCACGCAGGACACATAGAGCGCACCCCGCACGCGCGCGTCCCGGGTCTCGACTTCTTCGCGCAGCTCCGTGCAGATCCTCACCAGGTCGCGGCGGGCGGCCTGCGCGTCGCGCGTGCAGAACACCGCGCGGTCGCCGCGTTGGGGTGCGCCGCCCACGGCCACCACCCGCTGCTTGGGGTCGATGCCGACCACGTTGCGCACCATGTAGTCGCCGAAGCCCACCGGCTTGCCGCCGGGCGCTCCGGCCGGCGCCAGCCCCACCAGCAGCCCGCTGCGCAAGCGCTCCAGCGGCAGGGCCCGCAGCAGCTCGTCCCCGTCGCGCGAGGCGCGCACGTGCTCGTCCACGCCCAGGTCGGCCAGCAGCACGTCCAGCGCGGGCCGGCCGTCCAGCGAATGGATGAATTGCGCGTTGCAGCCGGAGACCTCGTGCTCGCCGGCCAGCGCCGAGCAGCCTTGCGTGACCCGCGTGATCATCGGCACGGTGGCGTCGAAGGCGACGCCGGAGAGCCCGCCCGCCACCACTTCATTGGCCAGCTGCGGCAACGCCGAGGTCGTCCCGCCACTGGCGATGCCGCCGAACACGCTGCCCGAAACGGTCTTGGCCGCCATGTCGACGACCAGCTCCGCCAGCTCGGGCGTGGCGGGGTCGGCATGCACCAGTGCCGTCTGCGGGGCCGCCGCATGCGCATCCAGACGACGGCGGCCGGAGAACACGCGCGCCGCGCCGGGTGGAAGCTCGGCCATCATGAGCGAGACGGCGGCTTCGTCGGCGTATTCGGCGCCGGTGGCGCAGATGCCGTGGCCGACCGTGCCGACCCAATCGGTAACTCCGGTGCGGGCCTGCACCAGCGCCGCCACGTCGCCCAACTGATCGGCCAGCGCCGGCGTCACGTAGATGAACCCCAGGTTGGGGCGGGAGCAGTAACGCGGATCGCGTCCCTGGCCCTGCGTCTGCGCCAAGGCCAGCTCGGTCGCCATCCGCCAGTCCGGGTGCGTGGCGTGTCCATGCCGGAAGAGCGTGCTCACTTGGGTGCGGCCCGGCGTGCGCCGCGTCCAGGCGTCGTGCCGCGAGCCGCCTGCCCACCGCCGCCCTTGGCTTGACCGCCCTCGGCGTTCGGCGCGGATGGCGTCGCTCGGCCGCCGGTGGCGCTTCGGCCACGAGAGGCGCCGCCGGCCGCGCCTTGCTCGCTCGACGCCGCGCCTGCGCCGGTCGCCGCTCGCGAGGCTTGCCCCGCCGCGTCCGCGGCTGACGCCGCGGCGGGCGTCATGGGGCCCGCTGCCAACGCACCGAAGCCCGCGCCGGCCAACGCCTGGCCGGCGACCTGCGTGAACTGCTGCTGCAGCAGGTTCCACCAGGCGGTCGGATCCAGCATCGGGCTCGGCTGGCTTTCGGCGCTGCCAGCAGCGCCTGCGGATGCGTCGGCCTGCGCCGCGCCGGGCAGCGCGTCGGGCCGCACGGCCGAAGGCGGCACCGGGGGCGCGAACAAGCCACCCGAGTCCATGGGGTCCCGCAGGTCGGACGCGACCGTGCCGCCGAACAGGTTCGGCCAGGCGGGCGCCGGTCCGCGGTCGGGCTCGGGTTGCGCCCGGCTGGGCGCCGCGGCCTGCGCCGGCGGCTGCCCTTGTGCCGGCGCGGTCATCGCCTGCCCGAAAGCCTGCATCGTGGCGATCGCGCTGCGCTGCATCTCCACCGCCTGGATGGTGGTCCGCAGCATCGACAGGTTGACCACCAGCCATTGCTCGACCGCCTTCAGGTCGGTGATGCGCTTGTCGATCTCGCCCAGGTCCATCGTCGGCGCGAAGGCCGTCGGGAGGTTGAGTTGACCCCAGGTCTTGCGAACGAACTCGACCGTGTCGAGCATGCCTTCGAACCCCATTCCCATGCCGGCCATGCCCACCTCCATGATGCAGAACTTGCAGAAGGCCGCCGGCGTCGCGGCCCCTCGGTTTGACTGCAGCCGGAATCGTGCCTCGCGCGAAGCGCTCCGGTGCGCGGCACCGCGCGCCCCGGTGCCCGGCGCGGGGGCGTTCAGGTCGGCGGTGCGGCCTGCACCACCCGTTGGTCGATCGCCCCGAAAACGGAGCGGCCTTGCGCATCGAGCATCTCGATGCGGATGCGGTCGCCGAATCGCATGAACGCCGTTCGCGGCTTGCCGTGCTCGATCATCTCGAGGGCGCGCGCCTCGGCGATGCACGACCAGCCCTTGGCGGCGTCCTTGTTGGACACCGTGCCGCTGCCCACGATGCTGCCCGCGCGCGCATTGCGGGTCTTGGCCACGTGGGCCACCAAGCGCCCGAAGTCGAAGACCATGTCGACGCCCGCATCGGCCTCGCCCACCGTGCGGCCGTTCCACTGGCAGCGCATCGGCCGGTGCACCTTGAAGTCCGCCCAGGCTTCGCCCAATTCGTCGGGCGTGACCGCCACGGGTCCGAAGGCGGTGGCGGGCTTGCTCTGGAAGAAGCCGAAGCCCTTGGCCAGCTCGGCCGGGATCAGGTTGCGCAGGCTCCAGTCGTTGGCCAGCACCAGCAGCCGGATGGCCTGGCCGGCCTGTTGCGGCGTGGCGCCCATCGGCACGTCGTCCGTGATGACCGCGACCTCGGCCTCGAAGTCGATGCCCCAGTCCTCGCTCGCGAAGGCGGCGTCGTCGCAGGGCCCGAGGAAGTCGTCGCTGCCGCCTTGGTACATCAGCGGGTCGTGCCAGAAGCTGTCGGGCATCTCGGCGTTGCGCGCCTTGCGCACCAGCTCGACGTGATTCACGTAGGACGACCCGTCGGCCCATTGGTACGCGCGCGGCAGGGGCGCCATGCAGGCGGCGGCATCGAAGTCGAACGCGCGCGTCGCCTGGCCTGCTTCCAGGCGGGCCGAAAGCGCTTGCAGTTGCGGCGCCACGAAACCCCAGTCGTCCAGGGCGCGCTGCAGCGTGGGCGCGATGCCATCGGCCAAGTGGGCGCGGCGCAAATCGCGCGACACCACCGCCAACTGGCCGTCGCGCGTACCGTCCGTGATCGTGGCGAGCTTCATCGCTTCGTAAAATAGCATGGCGCCTCACGAGGAAAACGCAGATGCCCTTGCCGCCCGACGCAGCCGACGACATCCCCGCATTGCGCGGGCTGCTGGCCGACTGCCGCACCATCGCTGTGGTGGGCTTGTCGGCCGATTGGTGGCGGCCCAGCTACTTCGCCGCCAAGTACATGCAGTCGCACGGCTATCGCATCGTGCCGGTCAACCCGAAGTACGAAGAGATCCTCGGTGAGCGCTGCTGGCCGTCGCTCGAGGCGATTCCCCACCCGGTCGACATGGTCGACGTGTTCCGGCGCGAGGCCGACGTGCCGCCGATCGCCCGAGGCGCGGTGGCGATCGGCGCCAAGTGCCTGTGGCAGCAGCTGGGCGTGCGCAGTCTCGAGGCGCACGCCATCGCGCGGGCCGCGGGCATGGCCTCGGTGATGGATCGCTGCGTCAAGATCGAGCACGCGCGCTTGCACGGCGGGCTCAACTGGGTGGGCGTCGACACGCGCGTCATCTCGTCCAAGCGGCCCCGGCTGGCGCGCTGACGCCGGGCGCACGCATCGATGAGCATCCGGGCATCGCTGGAGACGTTGCTGGCCGGGTACTGGTCCGCGCCGGAAGTCGCGGCCAACCTGGTGATCCTGCTGCACCTGCTGGTGGCCTTGATCGTCGGCGGGCTGCTGGGATACGAGCGCAGTTTCCACGGGCGCGCGGCGGGCTTGCGCACCTATTCGCTCGTCTGCCTGGCCTCGACGGCGCTGACCGTGCTGTCCGGCTATCCCGAGCTCTGGTACGCCTCCTCCCATCTGCCCGGCACCGCGCCGTATTCCTCTGCCGACCCCACGCGCGTCATCCAGGGGATCATGACCGGCATCGGCTTCCTGGGGGCCGGCGTCATCGTGCGCGACGGCATGTCGATCCGGGGCCTGTCCACCGCCGCCTCCATCTGGATGACCGCGAGCGTGGGCATCCTGATCGGGTTGGGCTTCGTCATCGCCGCCTGCGCCGCAGCCGTGCTGGCGATGTTCGTGATGAGCGGCCTGCGCTGGCTGGAGGATCGCTTGCCGCGCCGCGGGCTGCTTCACCTGCGGGCCCGTTTCCCGCGCGAGCAATGTCCCACCGAAACCGACATGCGGGCGTTGGTGGCGCGCTTCGGATTCCGCGCGCAGGGGCTGTCCTACGAGTTGCACGACAACGGTCGCGGGTTGGAGTACCGCATGTCGCTGGTGACGCGGCACCCGCCCGACGGCGAGGCGCTCGCCCAGGAACTGTTGCGGATGCCGCAGCTGAGCGCGTTCCGGCTTTCGCCGCTGCGCGACTAGGCCTTCGGGCGGGAGGCGCGGCGCCCGGCGGCCAGCAGGAGCGTGCCCAGGCCGAGCAGGGCGAGAACGCCGGGTTCGGGCACGGGTGCCACCGGGCCACCGGGCGCGGGGCCGAAGGTGGCGTAGCTGTCGGTGAGCACGGTCTCGGCCAGGTCGGTCAGGTCGTAGATCGCGGTGAGTCCGTAGGCGGTCGCGTTCGTGTCGAGGAAGAAGAAGCGCGTGTCCGTGCCCGCCGGCAGTCCACCGGCGAACAGGAAGTTGATGGAGCCGTCGAAGGGGGGCTCGAAGACGAAGGCCCTGTCCGGCCCCACCGTCCCGGCCCCATCGGTCCTGTAATTGGCGTTCGTGCCCAGCAGGCTCGGACCGAAGCCGCCGAGGCGGAGTTGTCCGATCCGTGCCGCCGCCGTGCCCGTGAAGCTCGTGTCGTCGATCCGCCAGTAGAAGTCGTACGTGCCGTCGTCGGCCAGCACGACGCGGTTCTGCACGCTGCCGGTGAAGATGCCGTCGGCGATCGGCAGGCTGAACGGCACCCGCACGTCCTCGACGACCGTGCCCGCGAGCCCGGGCTCCGCGGCCACGCTGGTGCCTGGAAGCGTGTTGAAGCCGTAGCCCAGCACGACGGCCGACGCGACGGCCGGGACCGCGCTGAGCACCGCGGCGGCAGCGAATTCGCGGAGCATGGCGTTTTTCCTCGGGGCGGTGCGGATCGCAGGCTTCCTTGTAACCCAGGATTCGAGCCAAAGGGCCGTCTGCCTCGAGGCGCAGCGAATGCCGTCCGCGCCCGCTGCCTCCAGCGGCTGGAGGAGGAGGCCGCCGCGTCCGGCGGCCTCGCGATCTCCAGCGGCTTGCTCCGCCTCCGCCTCAGGCCTTGCGACGTCGCAGGCCCGCCAGGCCGACCGTACCCAGGCCGAGGAGGGCGAGCGTGCCGGGCACCGGAATCTTCCCGACGCCGCCGCCCCCGCCACCGCCACCGCCACCGCCGCTACCGCCACCGGGAACCTCGACGTCACGCAGCGAGCCGGCGGTCACGTAGAAGTAGTCGAGCGTGATGGCTTGGCCCGCCGTCAGGGCGCCGATGCGGAACGCGAGACCGATGCCATGGTCGCCGGTGGAGCTGTTGTAATCGCCGCCCGCCAGATAGACATTGGGGTCGATCACGCCGCAGCAGTTGTCGACGATGCCGGTGTTGTGCGTCACGGACGAGTTCGAGAACAGCCCCAGCGGCTGGCCCGAGACTTGGCCGACCGAACCGACGAAGTCGGTCGGGGCGAGGGTGCCTGCGCCGCGCACGTTGTCCGTGCTGGCGGTGCTGCCGGGCAATTCGTTGTTGTCGGGGTCCGGGTCGGCCGCGCGGGCGAAGCGGACGTCGCTCAGGTCCGACAGCGCCGTGATCGTCGTCTGGATGCGGATGTTCTGGTCGGTTTCCAGGAACGAGTAGGAGTGAGCGATGTCGAAGAGCCCGTTGACGCGCCCCGACCAAGTCGCCGAGTTCGTGGCGCCCGTGCTGGTGTCGGTCGGACCCGCGACCGTCGCGATGCCGTCGCTGCCGGAATTGCTGTTGGAATAGACCGGGCCCGACGCGCCGACCCGCACGCCGAAAGCCTCGAACGGGACGCCCGGAGCGATGTAATCGAAGTTGCGGTTGAAGTTGCCGGTGCCGGTGCGATCGTAGATCAGGCCTGGGTTCGCGCCGCCCTGACCGATGTGTCCGGCGTCGTTGATCGAGACCTGCAGGTAGTTACCGGTCAGGATGACCGGCGCCGCGTGCGCGGCTCCGCCGAGCAGCGCGGCTGCCACGGCAATGGACATTTTCAAGCGATTCATGTTTGCTCCCCATCTGGTTTTGTTGTGGGCGGCAGCAAAAAGCAACAACCGTACGAGGCGAGAAAAGTCAGGAAAAATCAAATCGTTAGCTTCGTTCGTCCGGATCCGGCATCGCCCCATGTAAAGGAGCACGACAACCGGGATCCCCATGTGTCGGCGCCGAGCCGCCGGATAAGATCGCCTTCTTCCCTCCTCGCGCCGTCCCGCCATGCCAGACCGCACCTTCGGTTTCGAGACCCTGTGCCTGCACGCCGGCCAGATCCCCGACGCCGCCACCGGCGCGCGTGCCGCGCCGATCTACCAGACAACGTCTTTCGTGTTCGATTCGGCCGAACACGCTGCCAGCCTCTTCAACCTGCAGACCTTCGGCAACGTGTACTCGCGGCTGTCGAACCCGACGGTGGCGGTGCTGGAAGAGCGGATGGCCGCGCTCGAAGGCGGGCGTGCCGCGATCGCCACCTCCAGCGGCATGGCGGCAGAGATGGTCGCGATGCTGACCCTGCTGCAACAGGGCGACCACTTCGTGGCCGCCAGCACGCTGTATGGCGGGACGTACTCGCAGTTCGCCGTCACCTTCGCGAAGTTCGGCATCGAGTGCAGCTTCGTCGATCCGGACGACCCGCAAGCCTTCGCGCGCGCCATGCGCCCCAACACGCGCGCCGTCTATGCGGAAACCCTGCCGAACCCGCGGCTGAACGTGCTCGACATCGCCGCCGTGGCCGACGTGGCGCATGCCCACGGCGTGCCGCTGGTGGTGGACAACACGCTGGCCAGTCCTTACTTGTGCCGCCCGATCGAGCACGGCGCCGACATCGTCGTGCACTCGGTCACCAAGTACCTGGGCGGGCACGGCACCACCATGGGCGGCGGGGTGGTGGAATCCGGCAAATTCCCCTGGGACAACGGCAAGTTCCCCGGCATGACCGAGCCCTCGGCCGGCTACCACGGCGTGCGCTTCTACGAGACCTTCGGTGACTTCGGCTTCACCATGCGCGCGCGCATGGAAACCGCGCGCACGCTCGGCCCCACGCTGGCGCCGCTGTCGGCTTTCCTGCTCCTGCAAGGGGTCGAGACGCTGCCGGTGCGGATGGACCGGCATTGCGCCAACGCGCTGGCGGTGGCCAGGCACCTGGAAGCGCACCCCGCGGTCGCGTGGGTGCACTACCCCGGACTGGAATCGAGCCCGTACCACGCGCTGGCCAAGCGCTACATGCCGCGTGGCGCGGGCGGCATCCTGTGCTTCGGCGTGAAGCCCGGCTCGGACGGCGACGCGGTCCACGCCGGCGAGCGCTTCATTGACGCGTGCACCTTCATGAGCCACCTGGCCAACGTGGGTGATGCGCGCACGCTGGTCATCCACCCGGCGTCCACGACGCACCGGCAGTTGTCCGCCGACCAGCAGCGCGCCGCGGGCGTGGCGCCGGACCTGATCCGGCTGTCGGTCGGGTTGGAGTCCCTCGACGACCTGCTCTGGGATCTCGACCAGGCGTTGTCGAAGGCGCAGGCCGGCTGAGGCACCGGCCGAGGCTGCCTGCGCTAGGACGGACCGTCCGCGGCACGGGCCCGGCGCGCATGCGCGGCCAGCACCGTGTCCAGCGCCCGCGCGAAGGCGTGCCGGTCGGCGGCGGAGAACGGCGCCGGGCCACCGGTGGAGACACCGCTGCCGCGCAACTGGTCCATGAAGTCGCGCATGGCCAGGCGCTCGCCCACGTTGCGCTCGTCCAGCAGCTCGCCGCGCGGGTCGAGCGCCCGCGCGCCGCGCGCCACCACCCGCGCCGCCAGCGGCACGTCGGCGGTGATGACCAGCTCGCCCGCCTGCACGCGCTCGGCGATCTCGTGGTCGGCCACGTCCGCCCCGCGCGGCACCTGCAGCATGGTGATCCACGGCGAGGGTGGCACGTGCAGCGGCTGGTTGGCCACCAGCGCCACCGGCACCTTCCAGCGTGCGGCGGCACGAAACAGGATGTCCTTGATCGGCGCCGGGCAGGCGTCCGCATCGACCCAGATCTTCATGCCGGCATGGTAGCCGTCTATGCGTCGCCCGCAGCCGTCGTTGCCGGGCCTGCCGCCGCGCGGCCTGCTAGGGTAGCGCCGACACGAACTCGAAGAGCGCTCGACTACATGCCTGCGGAACCCAACCCTGACCGCCCTCGCCGTCCTGACCTGACGCCGTTGGTCATCGCCCTGGCGTTGCTCGGCGCGGTCGTGCCCGCCCTTGCGCAAGGCGTCGGCGTGCGGCCAGAGGCCGAGCTGCCGATCGTTGCGGGCAGTGCCGATCGTGAAGGCATCGGGCTCCCGGGCCCGACGGTCCGTCCACCCGCGACTTCCCCGAGCCCGCTGCCGCGGGTCAGGTCGCTGTCTTGGCCCGGGGCCGAGCTCGTTTTCGCGCAAGCGCCTGCCACGGCGCTTGCGGCAGCGTCCGTCGATGCGCTCGGCTCCGCGGCCGCGCCGGCCTCCGCCCCGACGCCCGCGCCCGTGCAGGACGGTCGGCCGGCCTTGACGGAGCAGCAGCTCCGGCGTCGCGGTGCGCTCATCGTAGGCGGCAGCGCGGCGGCGCTGCTGACCTACGGCTACCTGAAATGGTGGGACGAAGGGCTCACCGGCCGGCTGAAGTGGAGCAACGAGGGCTGGTTCGGCCGCGGCACGGAATACGGCGGCACGGACAAGCTCGGCCACGCGTACTCCAACGCGCTGGGCGTGCGGCTGCTGGGCGCCGTCCTCGAGGAAGCCGGCTATCCCCGCGCCCGCGCCACGCGCCTGGCCTTCTGGTCGACCACTGCCGCCTACGCCGCGATCGAGCTGCTCGACGGCGTCTCGCGCCGCTACGACGCCAGCCTGCAGGACATCGCCTTCAACCTGCTGGGCGCCGCCGGCAGCGCCTTGCTGATGAGCGACCCGGGGCTCGATCGACTGATCGACTTCCGGCTGTCCTATTCGCGCTCGCGCTTTTCCAATGGATGGGACGCGTTCGGCGACTACGAGGGCCAGACCTACTGGCTGGTCGCCAAGGCCGAGGGGGTGCCGGCACTGGCCTCCAACCCCCTGACGCGCTACCTGGAAGTGTCGTTGGGCTACGGCGCCCGCAATTTCGACGTCCCGGCCGGCACCGGGCTGCAGCGGCAGCGCGAGCTGCGGCTGGCCGTCGGGATCAACCTGTCGCGGGTGTTCGGCGACGCGGTGGCGGGCACGCGCGTCGACGGCAGCCGCGCGCATCGGGTGGCCGACCTGGCCTTCGAGCTGGTGCAGCACCCGTTGCGCGTCGGAACGCGCTGGACTGATTGACGCGGCCGCACCAGCGCCTGGCTCAGTCGCGTGTCGCCTCGGCCCCGCGCCAGCGCAGCACCAGCACGGTCAGGTCGTCGGACGGCTCTCCGCCGGCCTCGAAGCCGCGCACCCGGTCGCGCACGACGTCCACCACGTCCTGCGCGCGGGCTTGGGCCGAGACGGCGCGCAGGACGTCGTCCAGGCGCTCCTGGCCGAACACCTGGCCCGACCGGTCGAACGCCTCGGTCACGCCGTCCGTGTACAGGCACAGGAATTCGCCCGCCGCGAACTGCCGCCGGAAGGTCGGATAGTCGAAGTCGTCCACGAAGCAAAGCGCCGGCGACGTGCGCGCCTCCAATGCCCGCAGCGGCTCGCCTGGGGCGAACACCAACGGCGGATCGTGCCCCGCGTTGCAGTACGCCAGCTCCCCGGTGCGCAGGTCCAGCACGCCGATGAAGGCCGTGACGAAGAGCATCTCGGGGTTGTCGCGCGCGATCTCGCGGTTGGTCAGCGTCATCAGCGCGCCCGCGTCGGTCGCGGCTCCGCCCTCGCGCAGCGCCAGGCTCTTGCACAGGGTCTTGCTGATCACCATGAACAGCGACGACGGCACGCCCTTGCCGCAGACGTCGCCGACCGAGAACAGCACCCGGTGCTCGTCCAGCATGAAGCAGTCGTACAGGTCGCCGCCCACCTGCTTGGCGGGCTCCATGCAGGCGGCCACGTCCAGCCGCGGCTCGTGCGACAACTGCGAGCGCAGGTCCGGCAGGATCCCGACCTGGATGCGCCTTGCGGCCTCCATCTCGCCGCGCGCGCGCGCGGCCTGCTCGCGCTGGACGCGCAGATCCTGCTCAAGGCCACGCCGGCGCAGTTCTTCGCGCACCAGGGTGTCGGCCAGCATGAAGCTGAACATCACGAAGAGGATGGAGGTGGGCGAGGCCGCGTCGAGCAGCAGGTGCCCGTAGGCGAAGGCCACCAGCCCCCCCGACCACAACAGCCCTGCCGCTGCCAGCATGATCGGCAGCAGCGTGCGCGCGCGCATCAGCGGGAAGCCCCAGGCGATCGCCAGGCCCCCGGCCAGCATCAGCCCGCCCTCCAGCCAGGGAGCCCAGAAGGGGCGCAGCAGCGTGTTGCCGTCGAAGATCGACTCGATGACCTGGGCGTGGACCTCGACGCCGGGGATGCGCTCGCCCAGCGACGTGCTCTGCAGGTCGACCAACCCCAATCCAGACACGCCGACCAGCACGAGCTTGCGGTGCAGCGCTTCCGGCTCGACGCGCCCGTCCAGCACGGCGGCCGCCGACACGAAGCGTGCGTTGTCGTGGCGGCCGTAGTTCACCCAGATCGACCCGTCCGGCTGCGTGGGCACGAACACGTCCGCCACGGCCACGCCCTCGATGCGCCCGCTGGCGGCCTTCACCGTGAACGACGGGCTGCCGGTGGCCAGCCGCAGCAATTCCAGGGGCAACGAAGGCATCACGGTGCCGCCCACGTTGGCCACCATCGGCACGCGCCGCACCACGCCATGGTGCAGGTCGGTGCTGAGGATGGCATGGCCCGCGGCCGCGGCGTCCAGCTCGGCCACGTTCGTCATCGCGCCGTCGAAGCGGCGCATCAGGTCGTACGGGTCATCGCCGACCACGCGCATCGGCGCGGCGCGCGGCGCGGCGCTGGCAGGGCCGTCCAGGCCCGCCACCCCGAGCACGGTGGGACCGCGTTCCAGCGCGCGGGCCAGCAGCGCGTCGTTGCCGGGCAACCCGCACAGGTGCCCGGCCAGCGCGGGCTCGATGTCGGGCAGGTGCCGGGAGAGGTCGCACGCCGACAGCCGGTCCCGTTCCGGCATGACGATGTCCACCGCCACCGAGGCCGGCTCGTGCTCCCAGACCTTCTCGAGCAGCTGCGCCAGCAGGCTGCGTGGCCAAGGCCACTGCCCGAAGCGCGCCAGGCTCTCCTCGTCCACGTCCACGATGACGGCGGGCGCGGATTCGCGCGGGCGCGGCATCATCGTCTGGTACAGGTCGAACGACTGCGTGCGCAACGTGTCCTGGAACGGCAGCAGGCCGAGCAGGTGCAGCGCCACCACCCCCAGCAGGCCCGTGGTCGCCCACCACCGTCCGCTGGATGACTGGTTCCACGTCCGGCGCCACCGGAGGATCGTGCGCTTCATGTTCGGTCTGCCCGTATCGGTCGGCATCGGCCGCGTGGCCCACAGGGCGAGTTGTCGATGGTAACCTCCAGGGTCGGCTCGCCCGCCGGGCCGATCGGTCCGCGCACCACAGCGGTTGCAGCCCGGCGTCCTGCGCTCGCACGCCACGGAGTCGCCGTCATGCGTCCTCGCCTGTTTTCCCTCGTTGTTTCGTTGCTGCTGGCCCTGTGCCCCGCCTGGGCGCTCGCCCAGGGCATCGGAAAGATCCGAGTGCTCGCGGGGGACGTTTCCATTGAGCGGGCGGGCCAGCGCATTCCGGGCACGCTCGGCGCACCGGTGTTCCAAGCCGACCGCATCGTCACCGGGCCGGGCGGCTCGGTCGGCCTGCTCTTCGACGACGACTCGCGGCTGGCGTTGGGGCCGAACTCCAACGTCGCGCTCGACCGCTTCGCCTTCGACCTGTCCACTCACGAAGGCGGCTTCGACGTGTCGGTGCGCAAGGGCACGCTGTCGGTGGTGTCGGGCAAGCTCACGGCCAAGCGGCCGGGCGCCTTGAAGGTGCGCACGCCGGCGGCCATCCTGGCGGTGCGCGGCACGGAATTCTCCGTGCTGGTCGAAGACACGGGCGCAGCCGTGTCCGCCGAGCCCACGTCCGCTTCGGCGCCCGCTAGCATGCCTGCCGCCTCGATGCCTGCCGCCGCGCCTGTCGCAGTACCGGCCGGCAGCGAGGCACCGCAGCGGTGATGCGCCGGGCAGGCTCGGGGCCTCGCGGTGTCGGTGCCCGCGCCGCCTGGCGTCGGGCCGCCGCATCGGCCTGGATGTGCGCGCTGCTGGTGGCGGGTTGTGCCACGCCACCGCCTCCGCCGGCTCCGCCACCGGCTGCGCGCGAGTTGTACATGGTGATGCCGGAAGAAGACGGCGGCGTGGGCGTGGTCGAGGTCACGCTGAACGACGGCAGCCAACAGACCTTGACGGGCGAGTTCCGGGCGCTGGCCGTCGACGGCAGCCAGGTGCGCGCCTACATGTCCGACCGGCAAGAGCTCGAGCGCAGCTTCGGGCCGGCCGTGGCGGCGCTGCCGCGGGCGCCGGTGTCGATCCTGCTGCAATTCCAGCGAAACCGCGTGGAACCCACGGCGGATTCGCGCCGCGCCATCGAGAAGGTCGGGCGCGAGTTCCGCGACCGTCCGTCCAAGGAGATCTGGGTGGTCGGCCACACCGACACGGTAGGCTCCGACGCCTACAACGACACCTTGTCGATCCGCCGTGCCGAGCGCGTGCGGCAGCTGCTGATCGGCCTGGGCGTGCCGACCGACAGCATCCTTATCAAGGGCAAGGGCAAGCGCGACCCGCTGGTGCCCACGCCCGACAACACCGACGAGCCGCGCAACCGCCGGGTCGAGATCAGCGTGCGCTGAGCACGCGCGCCGGGCGGCCGCGTCCGATCATGCCGTCTGCTTGCCCTCCAGCACCCCGCGCCGGATCTGGTCCAATTCGATCGACTCGAACAGCGCCTTGAAGTTGCCCTCGCCGAAGCCCTGATTGCCCTTCCTCTGGATGAACTCGAAGAAGATCGGCCCCAGCTGGTTCTCGGAGAAGATCTGCAGCAGCAGGTCGCCCGCCTGGCCGTCGATCAGGATCTTGCGCTTCTTCAGCTCGCCCACGTCTTCGCCGTGGTTCGGGATGCGCTTGTCCACCAGCTCGTAGTACGTGTCGATGGTGTCCAGCAGCCGAACGCCGTTGGCAAGCAGCGCGTCCACCGTGCGGTGCAGATCCGTCGAGCCCAGCGCGATGTGCTGGATGCCCTCGCCGTGGTACATGTCCAGGTACTCCTGGATCTGGCCCGGCTTGTCGGTGCCTTCCTCGTTGATCGGGATGCGGATCTTGCCGCAGGGGCTAGTCATGGCCTTGGACTTCACGCCGGTCACCTGGCCTTCGATGTCGAAGTAGCGCACCTCGCGGAAGTTGAACAGCCGCTCGTAGAAGTCGCTCCACTCCTTCATGCGGCCCCGGTGCACGTTGTGCGTCAGGTGGTCGATGTAGGTCAGGCCATAGCCCTCGGGCTGCTGCGTGGCGCTGGCCGCACCCGGCATCGGCATGAAATCGACGTCGTAGATCGAGATGTCGCCCACGCTGCCCGGTTGCGCGCCGTGCTTGCCGCGCCAGCGGTCCACCAGATAGATCAGCGAATCACCGATGCCCTTGATCGCGGGGATGTTCAGCTCCATCGGCCCGCTCTTGTTGTCGAAGCCCCAGGCGCCTAGCTCCAGCGCTCGCCGGTAGGCCTTCGCGGCGTCCTCCACGCGGAACGCGATGGCGCAGATCGACGGCCCGTGCAGCCGCGCGAAGCGTTGCGCGAAGCTGTCCGGCTCGGCGTTCAGGATGAAGTTGATCTCGCCCTGGCGGTACAGCGTCACGTCCTTATGGCGGTGGCGCGCGATGGCGGTGAAGCCCATCTGCTCGAACACGCGGCCCATGGCGGCCGGATCCGGCGCGGCGTACTCGATGAACTCGAAGCCGTCGGTGCCCATCGGGTTGTCCCAGCCTTCGAACTGCATGTGCGTCGCTCCGGTGAATTCGCAATCGGCGGAGTATGGGAAGTAAAGGGCGCAATGGGTGATCGAAATGGCCCTGTTAGTGCTCCGTCGGCGCATCGTCCTGCCAAGGAGTGGCTAAACTCGGCAATTCCGTTGCGCCGCGGCATGCTGCATTGCAGTGCCGCACGCTTGACCCGGGTCACCCATGGCCGCCATCGAACTCGACCGCACCGACCTGCGCATCCTCGACATCCTGCAGCGCGAGGGGCGCCTGACCAATCTGGAACTGGCCGAGCGCGTGTCGCTGTCGCCCAGCCCATGCCTGCGCCGCGTCAAGCGGCTGGAAGACGCCGGCGTCATCGCGCGCTACGTCGCGCTGCTGGATGCGCCGTCGCTGCGGCTGTCGCTGCTGGCCTACCTGAACGTGAAGCTGGAAAAGCGCGCACCGGCCCGCGGCGGGCGCCTGGCCTTCGACGATTTCCGTGATGCGGTGCAGGGCTGGCCCGAGGTGGTGGCCTGCTATTCCACCACCGGCGACGCCGATTACCTGATGCGCGTGCAGGTGGAGGACCTGGCGCACTTCACGCGCTTCGTGATGGAGACGCTGCTGCGCCACCCGGGCGTGGTGGACGTGAGATCGAGCTTCGCGTTGGAGCGGATCAAGGACACGACGGCGCTGCCGTTGGCGCATTTGGGTTGAAGGGCGCCATCGGTTTCTCGGCGGGCGTCCTGCGCGTTGCACGAGCGCTTCGGAGAAGACACGCTTTCAAGGCATCTTCACAGCATCAAGTGGTAGACGTGGAACTGCTGGTCGCGCTTCCAGCCGAAAGACTCGTAGACGCCCTGGGCGCGCGTGTTGGCGATGTCGGTGGACAGCGTCAGGCGCAGCGCACCCGTTGCCGTCGCGAAATCGGCCGCCGCGCGCATCAATGCCGTGCCGACACCGCTGCCGCGTGCGTCCTCCTGCACGAACAAGTCGTTCAGGATGTAAGTGCGCGCCATTCCGGCCGAGGAAAAGCTCGGATACAGCTGCGTGAATCCCAGGGCCTGCTCTGCCTTGAACGCCAGGAAGACCACCGATTGCGCGTGCCGGAATCGCTCCAGCAGGAAGGTGTGCGCTCCGGCCGGATCGCTCGGCCGTTGATAGAAGCGCCGGTAGCCATCGAACAACGGCACCAGCACCGGCAAGTCGTGGATCGTTGCTTGGCGGACGGTGAGTGCGTCTTGCATGGGGTGCTCGAGTGGAGTGCGCGATCGGAGTGGCATCGCTCATATGCAGATCAAGGCACTTGACGCGTCGTGTTGATCGGATCTTGTCCCGCTTGCGCCCCCGCCTTCCCTTCCAACCCCACCAGCAGCGCCTTGCTGCCCGGAATCACCATCTCGAACTTCGACTCCACCCGCGTGTAGTCGAAGTACCCCATCCGCGCGATCGGCTGCAGCCGCAGCACGTCGATGCGTCCATCGTCCGTGAGCGCCTCGTCGGCCACATGCACGACCAGCACGCGGCCGAACACCACGTCGGTCGTGCCCATCGGACCGTTGCCGGGAATCGTGACCGTCTGCAGCCATTGGCATTCGAACTGCACGGGCGACCTCGCCACGCGCGGTGCCTTCACCCGCAGCGAAGGCGCCTTCTCCAGCCCCGCGCGCTGGAACTCGTCGATCTCGGGCGGCAGCTCCTCGCCGCTGACGTTGACCGCCTCGCGCAGCTCGTAGGTGGCCATGTTCCAGACGAACTCGCCGCTGGTCTCGGCGTTGATCACCGAGTCCTTGCGCTCGCCGCGCGTGTTGCGGTTGGCCGCGAACATCACGGTCGGTGGATCGAAGGTCACGTTGTTGAACTGGCTGTACGGGGCCAGGTTCGCCACGCCGTCAGGCCCCAATGTGGAGATCCAGCCGATCGGCCGCGGCACGCAGCAGGACTTGAAGGGGTCGTGGGGCAGGCCGTGGGGCGTGCGGCCGGGCTCGTAATGCATGGTTCTCGTCTCCTGGGTTCATTCGATGGGCGAGCGCCCGCGCCCGCCGCGGCGCCGGTCGGCCTTGGGTTGCCCGCCACGCTGCAGCATGCGTTCGGCCTGCTGCTCCAGCCGCTCCAGCGCCGTCTCCAACCGTTGCAGGTCGCCACCGTCCAGGGTGGCCGCCAGCTCGCGGTTGATCCGCACCACCTGCGGAAAGAGCTGCGCGTGCAGCGCCCGCCCAGCATCGGTCAGCGACACCTGCGCGCGGCGCCGGTCCTCCGCCACCGTGACCCGGCCCGCCAGCCGCTTGGTGATCAGGCTGGACAAGGCGCGCGAGGTGCGCGCCCGGTCCAGGTGCGCCTGCTCGGCCAGTTGCGACGGCTGCAGCGCACCGTGCTCGGCCAGCAGCGCCAGGAGGCGCCATTCGCGCCGCGTGATGCCGAAGCCGCCCTCGCACAGGCGCACCACCGGCGTGCTGGCGGTGGCGAGCACGCGCGCCAGCCGATAGATGAGCAAGTCGTTGAGCGACGCGGCGCGGACGAGCCGCGACGAAGCGGGCGCAGGCACGGCGATCGGGCCCGATGATTGATTAGATCAATCGATTATCGCGGCGCTACAGTGCGGCCACAAGCCGCCGCTAGACGGCACCTGGAGGAGAGAGACGCCATGAAACGCCGCACGCTGCTCGCGCTGCCCTTGATGGCCGCGCTTCCCGCCGCCCGTGCCCAGTCGGACCGGCCGCTCCGCGTGCTGGTGGGGTTCCCGCCCGGCGGGTCGATCGACATCGTCGCCCGCGTCCTGGCCGAGCGCATGCGCGAAGACCTCAAGCAGACCGTGGTCGTCGACAACCGGGCCGGTGCCGGCGGGCGACTGGCGGCCGAGCTGCTGAAAGCCGCGCCCGCCGATGGCAGCGTGATGATGATCACGCCGGTGGTGGTGCCGGTGCTGGCGCCCATGGTGTTCCGCAAGCTGAACTACGACCCGGCCACCGACTTCGCGCCGGTGGGCCATGTCTGCAACTTCCAGTTCGCGCTCACCGTGCCGGCGGCGCTGCCCGCCCGGAACGTGGCCGAGCTGATCGCGTGGCTGCGGGCCAATCCGCAAAAGGCCAACTTCGGCTCGCCGGCGGCCGGCAGCCTGCCGCACTTCTTCGGCGAGATGCTCTCGCGCGAGGCCAAGGCCGACCTGGTGCACGTGCCCTTCGCGGGCGGCGCGGCGCTGATGACCGCGCTGATCGGCGACCAGGTCGCCGCAGGCGTCGACGTGGTGCTGGAATCGCTGGAGGCGCATCGGGCCGGCAAGGTGCGCGTGCTGGCCACCTCCGGCGACAAGCGAAACCCGCAGCTGCCCGAGGTGCCCACCTTCAAGGAAGCGGGTTTCGCGAACATGGTGGCATCGGGTTGGTTCGGCATGTATGCGCCCGCCAAGACGCCCGAGCCGGCCATCGCCGCGGTCAACCGTGCGCTCAACCGGGCGCTGGCCCAGCCCGACGTGCAGGACCGCTTCGCCAAGCTGGCACTGGAGCCCGGCGGCGGAACGCCCGCCGACCTGGTGCGGCTGCAGGAGCAGTCCGCGCAGCGCTGGGCCCCGGTGGTCAAGGCCACGGGCTTTCGCGGCGACTGATCCTGCCGCTGTCCGCACCCCGCACACGACGCGAGCGCAACGCCATGGCCGACACGTATCTCTCCGACCGCTTCATCCGCAACAGCTGGTACGTGGCCGCGTGGGACCACGAGATCGGCGCGGACGCGCTCTTCGCGCGCACGCTGCTGGGCCAGCCGCTGCTCTTCTACCGCACCGCCGACGGCGGCGTGACGGCGATGGACGACCGCTGCTGCCACCGGGCCGCGCCGCTGTCGCGCGGGCGCAAGGAAGGCGACTGCGTGCGTTGCCTCTATCACGGCTTCAAGTTCGACGCGCAGGGCGCCTGCGTCGAGATGCCTGGGCAGGACCGCATCCCGCCGATGGCCAGGGTGCAGACCTACCCGGTGGTCGAGCGTGACCGCTTCGTGTGGATCTGGATGGGCGATCCGCACGCCGCCGATGCCGCCGCGATCCCGGACTTCTTCTGGCACGACCATCCGCAGTGGCGCATGAAGCCCGGCTACATCCATTACCAGGCCCACTACCAGCTGGTGGTGGACAACCTGCTGGATTTCGCCCACCTGTCCTACGTGCACCCGGGCACGCTGGGCACCGCGCGCAACGCGCAGGTGCGCGCCAACGTCGAGCGCATCGAGGGCGGTCTTCGCATCACGCGCTGGGCGCTCGACGACGAGATGCCGCCCAACCATCGGCGCGTGGCCCGCTTCGACGGCAAGGTCGACCGCTGGCAGATCTACGAATGGAACCCGCCGGCCTTCATGCGCATGGACGCTGGCAGCGCGCCCGCCGGCACCGGCGCGCCCGAAGGCCGCGTCGGGCCGGAGGCGATGCGCTTTCGGCACACCTCGGTGCAGACGCCCGAGACGCTTTCCACCACGCATTACTTCTTCTGCCAGGCGCATGGCTTCGGGCTGGACGAGCCGGCGCTGACGGACGCCATCCACCAGGACGTGGTGACCGCCTTCGCCGAAGACCGCGCGATCATCGAGTCGCAGCAGCGCGTGCTGGACGCGGCGCCCGGCTTCAAGCCCGTGGCGTCGGTGCACGACCAGGCATTGAACCTCGCCCGCTTCATGCTGAAGCAGCGGCTGGACCAAGAGGCGAAGGCATCATGAGCGAACGACTGTCGGGCAAGGCCAGCATCGTCACGGGGGCGGCTTCGGGCTTCGGTGCCGAGATCGCGGCGCGCTTCGCGGCCGAAGGCGCGCGCGTCGTCGTCGCGGACTTGGACGCCGCCAAGGGCGAAGCGGTCGCCGCGCGCATCGGCGGCGTGTTCGCGCGCTGCGACGTCTCCAGCGATGCCGATGTCGCGGCCGCGGTCGCCCTGGCGGTCGCGCGCTTCGGGCGGCTCGACGTGGTGGTCAACAATGCGGGCGTCACGCACCTGAACAAGCCCGCGGGCGAGGTGACCGAGGCCGAGTTCGACCGGCTCTGGCGCGTCAACATCAAGAGCCTCTTCCACATGAACCGGCACGCCACGCCCGTGATGCGCGCGCAGGGCGGCGGCGTGTTCGTGAACGTGGCCTCCACCACGGGCGTGCGCCCGGGGCCGGGCCTGGCGTGGTACTCCAGCAGCAAGGGCGCGGTCATCACCGCCAGCAAGGGCTTGGCGCTGGAGCTGGCGCGCGACCGCATCCGGGTCTGCGTGATCAATCCCATGATCGGCGAGACCGCCATGCTCGAGCAGTTCATGGGCATGCCCGACACGCCGGACAACCGCCAGCGCTTCCTGTCCCGCATCCCGTTGGGCCGCTTCACCCAGCCGGCCGACGTGGCCGCCGCAGCCGTCTACTTGGCCAGCGACGAAGCGGGCTTCCTGACCGGCACCTGCCTGGACGTCGACGGCGGGCGCAACATCTGATCAAAAGGCTTCGATGACTTCCCGCCCCAACTTCATCTTCATCCTCGCCGACGACCTGGGCTACGCCGACCTGGGCTGCAACGGCGCCCGAGCGCCCGTGTCGCCCCACCTGGACCGGCTGGCCGCGCAGGGCCTGCGCTTCACCGACGGCTACTCGAATTCGCCGGTCTGCTCGCCCACGCGCTTCGCGCTGGCCACGGGCCGCTACCAGTACCGCCTGCGGGGTGCCGCCGAGGAGCCGCTGGCCGGCAACTCGCGCACCAGCGACACGTTGGGGCTGCCGCCGGAACACCCGACGCTGGCCTCGCTGCTGCGCGACGCCGGCTACGCCACCACGCTGATCGGCAAGTGGCACCTGGGTTACCTGCCGCACTTCGGCCCGCTCAAGAGCGGCTACCAGTCCTTCTTCGGGCCGGTGGCGGGCGGGGTGGACTACTTCAGCCACACCGACCGCAGTGGCCAGCACGACTTGTGGGAAGGCGAAGATCGCGTGCGGCGCGACGGCTACATGACGGACCTGCTGAGCGACCGCGCGGTGGACTTCGTCGAGCGCCAGCCCGCCGACCAGCCCTTCCTGATGAGCCTGCACTACACCGCGCCGCACTGGCCCTGGGAGACGCGCGACGACGCGGCCGAATCGGCCCGCATCGGCAACATGATCCAGCACACCGACGGCGGCTCGCTGGACACCTACCACCGCATGATCCATCACATGGACGAGGGGATCGGGCGGATCATGGCGGCGCTGCAGGCGCGCGGCATGGCGCAGGACACGCTGGTCGTCTTCACCAGCGACAACGGCGGCGAGCGCTTCTCGGACGTGTGGCCCTTCGTGGGCGGCAAGATGGACCTGCTCGAAGGCGGCATCCGCGTGCCGCTGATCGCGCACTGGCCGGCACGCATCTCGGCGGGCCAGGTCAGCGGCACGCCCGTGATCACGATGGACTGGGTCGCCACGATGCTGGCAGCCGCCGACGTGGCCGCCCACCCGGAGCACCCCCTGGACGGCGTGGACCTCGCGCCGCTCTTCGCCGATCCGCGCTGGCAGCCGCAGCGCGAGCTGTACTGGCGCATGCTGCACCGCGAGCAACGCGCGCTGCGCAGCGGCCCGTGGAAGTACCTGCGCGTGGACGGGCACGAGTACCTGTTCGATCTGTCGCGCGATGCGCGCGAGCGCGCGAACCTGGCGCAGCGCGAGCCGGCGCGCCTTGCCGAGCTGGCCGAGCGTTGGTCGCGGTGGGCCGAGACCATGCCGGCCATCCCGCAGGAGGCGAAGGTCTCGCTGGTCTTCGGCGACGCCCAGATCCCCAGGCCGACGCACTGATCATGGGACACCGAACGGCTCATCCGTCCCGCATGACTCCGACACCCGAACGCACGCCGGGCACGCCGCACACGCCGAATGCGCCAACCCGGCGGCGCGCCCTCACGGCCATTGCCGGCGCACTGGCCGCCATCGCGCTCGGGCAGGCCGTGCATGCGCAGGCGCCAACTCCGGCATCAGGCCAGCCTCAAGCGCAGGCCCCCGCGTGGCCCACCAAGCCGGTGCGCTTCGTCGTGAACTTCCCGGCCGGCGGCCCGCTCGACCTGGCCGCACGCGTGCTGGCAGAGCGGGTGTCGGCCGCCGTCGGCCAGCCGGTGGTGGTGGACAACCGGCCGGGCGCCGGCGGCAACATCGGCGCCGAGGCGGTGGCTCGCGCCCCGGCCGACGGGCACACGGTACTCATCAGCATCGACACGCCGTTCACCGTCAATCCGGCCATCTATCCTAAGATGCCGTTCGGCGCGGCCGAGCTGCGCCCGTTGGTGCTGCTCGGCACGTCGGGGATGATGCTGGCCGTGCCCGCCAGCGAGCGCGCCTCCACGCTGGCGGAGCTGGTCGCCAAGGCCAGGACCACCGAGCTGTCCTTCAGTTCGGCCGGCAACGGCTCGCCCGGCCATTTGGCATCGGCGATCCTGGCCGACACCAGCGGCGCACGCATCGTGCACGTGCCCTACAAGGGCAATGCGCCCGCGGTGACCGCGTTGATCGGCGCCGAGGTCGAGGCCGGCATCCTGGCCACGCCGGGCCTGCTGCCGCAGGTGCAGGCGGGCAAGCTCAAGGCGCTGGCCGTGACCGGTCGGCAGCGTTCGCCGCTGATTCCACAGGTGCCGACCACCGCCGAAGCGGGCATGCCGGCCCTCGAGATGGAGGTGCTCTACCTGGCCCTCGTGCCGGCGGGCGTGCCTGGACCAATCGCGGCGCGGCTGCAGCAGGAGATCGGCGCGGCTTTGGCTACGCGGGACGTGCAGGAGCGGCTGCGCAAGCTGGACCTGCAGCCTTCGGGCGACACGGGCCCCGCGGTGCAGGAGCGCGTCTCGCGGCTGCAGGAGCGGTATGCGCCCCTGATCCGGCGCATCGGACTGAAGGTGGAGTAGGGCGGCGAGGTAGAACGGTCAGTCGCCTTCTCGCGACAGGCTGGGCATCGGCAGCTCGCGCGCGGCTTCCTCGATGGCTGCGCCGCAGCGGCGCGCATCGCCCAGCCCTTCCATCAGCAGCAGCGCCAGTCGCGCCAGGAAGAGGCTTTCCCGCTCACGGCCGACGGCCGAAATCGCCAGGCTGCATTGGCGGTAGAGCGCGTCGCGCTCGTCGTTGCTCAGCGTCGTCATGCTTGCTCTCCGGAGATGGTGTGCGCGTGGGCGGCCTGCGCGAGCGCCTCGCGCAGCGTCGCGCCGCTCGGGCTGCGCCATTGTCCGGCGACATGACCGTCCGGCCTGATCAAGTGAACCGCGCCGGTCTCGGTGGCCGCATCGTCCACTACTCGCAGGCACTGGCCGTCGGCCTGCGGCTCGCCGCTTTTGGCGACGACCACGATGCGCAATGGCAGCGCGCCGTCTTCCAGGGCCTTCGATGCTTCGGCCAGGTTCGGCTCGATGTCGCGATCGCCTTCCGCGAAGACCAGCACCGTGAAGTGCGGTCCGACCAAGTCGGTCAGGTGCGTGATGCCATCCGGCCCGCGCACCGGCCGCTCCGGCAGCGGATCGCCCACGACCAGTTCCGTCGTGAAGCGGTCCAACGCCATGGCGCTGAGCGGCGAATCCGGATAACCGATCGCGGTGGTCTGGCGCGGATTGGCCAGCTGCGCGATGTCCGCGTGCCGATGCGCCAGCGTGAGCGCCGCTTCGCGCATCAGCGAGAACCCGCGCGAAGGCGGCGCCATGAACTCGGTGCTCTTGATCGCGCTGCCGGCATTGACGTGGAACGCGTGGAGCCGTTCGCTGTCGTAGCTCTGCAGCAGCGTCTCGCCGGCCAGGCCGCGCGCCACGCACGCCAGCTTCCAGCCCAGGTTGAACGCGTCCTCGAAGCCGGAGTTCAGCCCCCGTACGCCGAAGATGGGCATGGCGTGCGCAGCGTTGCCGGCGAAGAGCACGCGCCCATGGACATAGGAAGGCAATGTCATCGCGCCAGCGCGGTAAGCGCTGATCCAGACGATCTGCCAGGGCAGGTGCGCCTCGCCCAGCATCTCCAGGTGCCGGCGCACGAAGGCGGACACGTTCTCCGGCCGCAGCGCCTCGTCCAGGTCGGCGTCGTCGGGAATCTGGTAGTCGATGCGCCACAGGTCGTCGGGCTGCTTGTGCATCAGCACTGTCGACCCCGGGTTGGAGGGCGGGTCGAACCAGGCCCGCCGCTCGGTAGGATAGGGGCTGGGCAGCGTGATGTCGGCGATCACGTACTTGCCCTCGAAGCCGGTGCCTTCCAGCTTCAAGCCCATCTGCTTGCGCACGAAGCTCTGGCCGCCGTCGCACGCCACCAGCCAATCCGCACGCATCGCGTAGTCGGTGCCGGCGGCGCGCACCGCCAACGTGACCCCGTCGTCGTGCTGCTCGAAGCCGGTGAGCTCGCTGCCCCAACGGATGTCGATCAAGTCCGCGTGCTGCTGCGCCGCCTCCACCAGGAACTGCTCGATCCAGTATTGCTGGATGTTGATCATCGGCGGCAGCTTCTGGCGCTCGTCGTGCGGCATGGTGAAGTGCAGGATCTCGTCGGCGCCATGGAAGGTGCGTCCGCCCGTCCAGGGCAGTCCCTTTTCCAGGTGGCCTTCCAGGGCGCCCAGTTGCTGCAGGATCTCCAGGCTGCGACGCGAGATGCAGATGGCGCGGCTGCCGGTGCAGACCGTAGTGTCTGCTTCGATCACCACTGAGGCCACGCCCCAGCGGGCCAATGCCAACGCCAGCGACAAGCCCACTGGGCCACCGCCAGCGATCACCACGCGGTGCCGATGCGCCTCGCGCGCGTTCGCGTCCAGCGCGGGCAGCCGCGGCGCGTGCTGCTCGTAGACGAAGGGGCCGATGCGGTCCATGCGGGGTGTCTCCTGTGCCGCCGCGCGACTCGCTGCGGTTGAATGTGTGATGCCGACGAGCCGCGATTGTCTTGCAAGGCCTGCTGGCATATCGTCATAAGTTCTCATGACAAACGCCACCTCCTCGCGCCGAGCGGTCCAGTCCTCGGCGGCCCTGCAGCCGTCGATCGAGATCGACACGGCATCGGGTTGGGTCGATGCCTTGGGCACGCCCCAACTCGCACAACGCTTGCTGGCCGGCTTGCAGCCGCAAGTGCCGGCCTCGTTCCTGTATGTGTTCCTCGCGCCGCTGCAAGGGCCAGCCCGCCTGGTCAGCGGTGCCAGCGTCCATGGCCAGGCCGCCCGGCGGGCGGCCGACAGCTACTTCGCCAATGGCTTCGAGCGCTTCGACGTGAACACCCGGTTGCTGCGCGCCCGGCGCGTGCGCAAGCGGCAACAGACCATGCTCACGTTGCAGACCGCGGAAGACATCACCGACGCGCGCTATCGCCAAGCCTGCTACGACGAGCCCGGCGTGCATTCGCGCGCCTCGGTGGTGGTGGCCTTGCCCGAGGGGCGTGGCCACGCCACAGTGAACTTGTACCGCACGCACGCGCTGACGCGCTTCTCGAAGGACGAGCTGCAACGGCTCTGGCGCTTCGCACCGCTGCTCGGTCCGCTGGTTGCGCAGCACATGCGGCTGAGCGAGCCTGCATCGCCGGCGGGCAACGCACCGGCAGCGGCCCGTTTGATGGACCGCCTCAGCATGCGCGAGCGCATGGCCATCGACGGCATCCTGCGCGGGTTGACCACCAAGATGCTCGCCAAGGAGTCGGGCCTATCCGACACCACGGTGAACACTTACCGGTACCGGGCGTTCAAGCGGCTGGGCATCCGGCGGGAGAAGGAGTTGTTCGCATTGCTGGAGCGCAGCCCGGCTTAGGAGCAGAGGTCCCTACTGCGCCTCCAGCCCGATCTTCTTCGACAGCGCCGCGTACTTGGCCATCTCGCTGCGCATGAAGCGCTGGGCAACGTCGGGCGTGGTCACGTTGATGACGTTGCCCTGCTTGTCCATGACCTCCTTCACCTCGGGGGCGGCCAGCGCCGCGGCCACGGCGTCGCGGATGCGCTGGACATCGGCGGGCGCCATGCCCTTGGGGCCGAGCACCGCGAACCAGGCTTCCACGACGTATTTCGGCACGCCCTGCTCGACGAAGGTCGGGATCTCGGGCGCCGCGGCCACGCGCTTGTCGGTGGTCACGCCGATGGCGCGCAGCGCGCCGCTCTTCAGGTGACCTTGCACGCTGGGCAGCGCCGCGGTGGCGAAGTCCACGTGCCCGCCGAGCAGGTCGGTCACCATCGGACCCACGCCCTTGTAGGGCACGTGCCGGGCCTTGGTGTCGGTCTCGTCCAGGAACATCGCCGTGGCCAGGTGCAAGATGGTGCCCGAGCCGCTCGACGCGTAGGTCAACCCGTCGGGCTTGGCCTTCAGCAATGCAACCAGCTCCTTCGCGTCCTTGGCCGGCACCTTGGGATTCACCACCAGCACGACCGGCGTGTAGCCGCACACCGCGATCGGCGTGAAGTCGGCCTGCACGTCGAAGGGCAGCGACTTCTGGATGCTGGGGAAGATCACCACGTTGTTCGACACCACGCTGAGCGTGTGGCCGTCGGGCGCGGCGCGCGCCAGCGTCTGCAGCCCGACGATGCCACCGGCACCCGGCTGGTTCTCGACGATCACGCTGTTGCCGATCAGCTTGGCGAAGGCCGGCTGCATGGCGCGCGTGATGGCGTCCACGCCGGACCCCGTGGCGTTGGGCAGCACGAAGCGCACGGGCCGGTCGCCCTGCGCGCGTGCGGCCATCGGCACGCCGGTCAGCGCCAGCGCGCCGAGCGATTGCAGGGCGCGTCGGCGCGCGGCGGATACATTGTTCAAGGTCGTCTCCTCGGGAATGTCTTTGCAAAGAGGGTATCAGGCCACTGCGCCGGCCTCGCGCAGCGCGGCGATCCGTGCGTCGTCGTAGCCCAGCGAATGCAGCAGCGCGTCGGTGTGCGCGCCGCGGCGCGGCGGGTCCAGGCGCACGCCCAGGCGCGCGCCGTCCATGGCCAGCGGAAAGAGCGTGGTCTTCACCGTCTCCCCCGCATGCTCGCCATCGGGCAGCACCACGTCGGCCAGCCCACCGGTGGCGAGCAGGTGCGGATCCTCGTACAACTCCTCCGGCCGACGGATCGGCGCGAAGGGCAGGCCGGCGCGCTCCATCGTCTCGGCCAGCTCGGCGGCTGCGCGGTCGGCCAAGCGTTCGCGCAGCGTGGCCAGCAGCGTCGGGCGCTGCGCGACGCGCTGGTTGTTGGTGGCCAGCGCGGGGTCGGCCTTCAGGTCGGGCAGGCCCAGCGCGTCGCAGAACACCGACCACTGCGCGTCGCTGACCGCGGCCAGGAAGATCTGCTCGCCATCCTTCACCGTGAACACGTCGTAGATGGCCCAAGGGCTGTGGCGGGCCGGCATGGGCGCCGCCGGCTTGCCGGTCATCGCGTACTGCAGCATGTGCTGGCCCACCAGGAACACGTTGTTCTCGTAGAGGGCCGACTGCACCTCCATGCCGCGCCCGGTGATGCCCCGCTGCAGCAACGCGCCCAGCACGCCGATGGCGCCGAAGAGGCCACCCATGATGTCGTTGACGCTGGAGCCCGCGCGCAGCGGGTCGCCCGGCCGGCCGGTCATGTAGGCCAGCCCGCCCATCATCTGCACCACTTCGTCCAGCGCGGTGCGGTGCTCGTACGGGCCGGGCAGGAAGCCCTTGTGGCTGGCGTACACCAGCCGCGGGTTCTTGCGCGACAGGCTGGCGTAGTCCAGCCCGTACTTGACCATCGTGCCGGGCTTGAAGTTCTCGATCACCACGTCGGCCGACGCCGCCAGCTCGCGCGCCACCTCGGCGCCCGCGGCGCTGTGCAGGTCGACCTCGATGCTCAACTTGTTCCGGTTGAACATCGGGAAGAATCCCGTGCCGGCGCCCACCAGCCGGCGCGTGCCTTCGCCGCCCACGGGTTCGACCTTGATGACCTCGGCGCCCAGGTCGGCCAGCACCATGCCGCAAGTCGGGCCCATCACCATGTGGGTGAACTCGACCACGCGCAGGCCGGCCAGCGGCTGGGGCGTGGATGGGCCATCAGCGCTCGTGGTGCCCGTCGTGCTCGTGGTGTCCGTCGTGCTCGGGCTCATGCGGCCACCTGCTGCAAGGTCTTGGGCAGCCCCGCGCGCCAGATCGCGCCGTGCAGCGGCTCGCCCGCCAGCCACTGGCCGATGCGCCCACGCAGCTCGATCAACGCGTCGAAGTCCAGGCCGGTGGGCACGCCCATGCTGGCGAACAGGTACGCCAGGTCCTCGGTCGAGACGTTGCCGCTGGCGCCCGGCGCCTGCGGGCAGCCGCCGATGCCGCCGACGCATCCGTCGAAGACGCGCACGCCCACGGACCAGGCGGCATACGCGTTGGCGGCCCCCAGGCCGCGCGTGTCGTGGAAGTGCGCACCGGTCAGGCGATCGCCCGCCACGTCACGGGCTTTCGCGAACAACGACGCGACCGCGGCAGGATCCGCGTAGCCGACGGTGTCGGCGAGCGACACCCGGTCGGCCCCTGCGTCGAGCACGTCGCGCACCAGCGCCAGCACGTCCTGCGGATCGACCCGGCCCTGGAGAGTGCAGCCGAACGCGGTGCTGATGCCGGCCTCGATGATGCAGGGGCGCTCGACTCCAGCAGCATCACGTGCCGCGCGGATCGCGGCCAGCTCGCGGACCACGTCTTCGGGTGCCTTGCGCAGGTTGGCCAGGCTGTGCGCACGGCTTGCCGACAGCGGCAGGATCATCGCGTCGGCGCCCGACTCGAGCGCGCGCTCGGCGCCGCGCAGGTTCGGCACCAGCACGGCGACGTCCAGCCCGGGCAGCGTGCGGGCGAAGGCGACCATCTCGGCCGTGTCGGCCAGTTGCGGCATGCGTTGGGGCGGCACGAAGGAGCCCACCTCGACGGCGCGCACGCCGGCAGCATGCAATCCGCGCAGCCACTGGCGCTTGATGTCGGTGGGCACGGTCCGGGCGATGGATTGGAGGCCGTCGCGCAGGCTGGTGTCGCGCAGCGTGACAGGGGAGGCGTCCGCGGGGCGCCGGGGGTGTGGATGCGAGTTCATCCTTCAAGGGTACGAATTGCGTGTCGTGACGAAAAGTGGTATCTCGTCAGCTCACGCGTTCCCAAGTGGAACGTCCGCCCGCCTCGGACCAGAGATGACCCGTACGCTCGATCCCACCACGTTGCGCCTGTTCGTTTCCGTCTGCGAAGAGGGCAGCCTCGCCCGCGCGGCCGAGCGCGAGGCCCTGGTGCCTTCGGCCGTCAGCAAGCGCTTGGCCGCGCTCGAGGCGCGCCTGGGCGTGCCGTTGCTGGTGCGCGGGCGGCACGGCGTCGAGCCGACGGCAGCGGGCCAGGTGCTGCTGCGCCAGGGGCGGGAGGTGCTGGCCGCGCTGCAACGGCTGGAGGCCGACCTGGACGGCTTTGCGGGAGGGGTTCAAGGCAGCGTACGGGTCGCCGCCAGCGTCTCGGCACTAGCCGAGGACTTGCCCGACGACGTGGCGGCCTTCCTCGAAGCCCACCCCGCGGTGCGCGTCAGCCTCGAGGAGCGCGGCAGCAACGACGTGGTGCGCGACGTGCGTTCGGGCAGCGTCGACCTGGGCGTGGCCTGGGATGCGGTGGATGCGCGCGGCTTGCACGCGACGCCGTATCGGGACGACCACCTGCATGTGGTGATGCGCCCCTCGCATCCGCTGGCGCGCCGTGCGCGTGTGCGCTTCGTCGATACGCTCGATCATCCATCGGTCGGCGTCGCCTCGGCCGGGCTGGTCGGTGCGCTGATGCGCCGGCAGGCGGCCTTGGCCGGCCGCGAACTGGTCCACCGGATGCAGGTGTCCAGCCTCGACGCCTGCATCCGGATCGTGGCGGCCGGGCTGGGCCTGGCCGTGTTGCCCGCGCAGGCGGCTGCGGTGCAGGTTGCCGCGTCGAGGTTGATCATGCGGCCGCTCGCCGAGGACTGGGCGCTGCGGCGCTTCGTGGTGCTCGCGCGCGATGCCACCGCCTTGTCCGCGGCTGCGCGGACGCTGGCCGAGCACTTGGCCGGCTGCGCCGGGACGCGCGCACGGCCGGCGTAGGGGGGCCGTGCGAGGCGGGCGGCGAGGCGGGCCCGCTGCGCAGGGGCATGGCGCCCGTCCCGCCGCCCGCGGTCAGCCCTGCCCGCGCGAGATGCGGTCCTTGAGCGCGGCGACAGCGCTGTCCACCGTCGTCAGCACCGGCACCGTGCCGACCGCACGCTGCACCGCCGGGCGCGCCCGCGCGAGGCTGAACTGCGCCAGCGCGATCACCTCGCACCCGCGCCCGACCAGTCGCCGCGCCGCATCGGCCACCAGCGTGTCATGACCATCAACGTTGCCTGCCCGCAGCGCCGCCAGCGCGCCGTCGGCGAGTTCCAGTTCCAGCGGCACCTGCGGCGGAAACTCCGCCGGCATGCTCTCCAGCGTCGGCCCGAAGCTCGCCAGCAGACCGACGCGGCGGCCCGTGCGAATCGCCTCGACGATCATCGCCTCGTTGGGCTTCAGCACGGGCAGCGGCGCGTGGCGGCACGCGACCGCCTCGATGCACGGCCCGAAGGCCGAGCAGGTGAACAGGATCGCGTCCGCGCCGGTCGAGACCGCATAGTCGGCCAGTGCTGCGAAGCGTCCGAACATGTCCGGCCCGAGGCGACCCGACCGCGCGAGGTCCGCGGACAGGCTGTCATCGAGCAGGTTCATCCGCTGCGCGCGCGGCCAGTCCCGGGCCATCGCGGTATTGATGGGCCCGACCGATTCGGCCAGCGCATGGACCAGTGCGACGCGGGGCGCGTCGGAGGAACGATTGGCGAGCATCATGGGGCGCGGGGTCCGTGGGCAGTGGATGCGTGGAGCGCGGCGCCGATCGCTGCGGCGGTCGCGTCGAGCGGGGCACGCAGGGCCGACTCGGCCGAGCCCATGATCCGCTGCTCGGTGCCGACCAGCGCCAGCGCCGCGACCGTGTCTCCGTCCGCGTTGAGCACCGGCACGACAGCCGAGCCCAGGCCCGGCTCCAGCTCGCCGCTCGAGCGGTAGAAGCGCGCTCGACGCAAGCGAGTCAGGTTGGATCGGAACGCCGCCCAGTTCGTGCCCATCCCGCTGGCGGCGATCTCGTCTGCGTGGCGCTCGTAGAGCTTGAGCAGCGGCCCGCGCGCCAATCCGGACAGCAGGATCTTCGGCGCCCCGGAGCGGAAGAGCGGCCTCGGCCGCCCCCGGCCGTAGGATAGGTGCAGGGTGCTGCCGGAGGCGACGGCGCGGTGCACGTCGATGACCTTGGGTCCGCCGAAGAGCACGCTGAGCACGGCGTCCACGCCGGTGTCGGCCGCCAGGCGCTCCATCGCCGGCGCCGCCGCCAGCAACACCGGGTCGCTTCGGCGCAGCTGGTAGTCGAGCTCGATGATGCGGCCACCCAGCGCGTAGCGGCCGGCCGACACCTTTTGCAGCAAACCCGCCTCGACCAGGTCCTTCACATAGCGGTAGCCGGTGGCCCGCGCGTAGCCGAGCGTGTCGATCATCTCGTCGGTGGCCCAGACGGGGCGCTCGCCGGTGAAGAGACCGAGCAGCGCGATCGCGCGCGCCGGGCTGGTCATTCGGCCTCGGCCACGCCCATGCGCCGGGCCATCCCGGCGCGCCACTGAGACCGCGGCATGAAGCCGGGCAGCGCGCGCGCGTGGGCCTCGAGCCACGGCATCAGTGCCGCGTCGTCCATCGACAGGTCCACCGGCACGCGCAGGGGTTGCGACACGTACCACGGCAGGTCGACGTACAGCTCCAGCCGGTTGCCTTCCGGGTCGCGCACGTAGATCGACAGCGCATTGCCATGCGTCACCGGCGCGATGTCGGTGACGCCTTCGGCGACCAGCAACGCGTGCATCGCGCGCAACGACGCGATGCTGTCGCCCTTGAGCGAGATCTGGTTGATCGGGTTGAAGCCGAGCGCCTGCGGGCGGCCGCTGACCAACACGATCTGGTGGTGCTCGTCCGGGTCGCGGCTGAGGAACACCAGGTCCATCGGGCCCAAGGCGCCAGGCGGGCCGGGCAGCTGGCCGCGGTCGGTGACCGTGAAGTCGAGCAGGCGGACATAGAAGTCCTCCATGCGCGCCATGTCGTGCACGAACATGCCGAAGTGGCTGAAGGCGAAGCCGGGACGCTGCATGGTCTCTGTTTCCGGAAGGATGAAGGCGACGATGCGGGACCGGCCCCTCTGGCCGGGGCGATCGACCGCCCCATGCGCACGCGGCGATTGACAGTCCGGTCCCGAATCTCATTAAATCTCTTCTAACGAGATTTCAACACAATCGACGGGGAGAGGGAAGCGATGCGTCTGGTCAGTTTCATGCATGGGGCCCGTGCCGGGTTCGGCGCGGTGGTCGAAGGCGGCGTCGTCGACTTGGGCGCGGCGTTCGAGGGCCGGCACGCAAGCCTCAAGGCGCTGCTGGCGGCCGATGGGCTGGACGAGGCGCGCGAACTGGCGGGGCGCACCCGACCGGCCTTCGGCCTGGACGCGGTCGAGTTGCTGCCTGTGATCCCGGACCCGGACAAGATCTGGTGTTGCGGACTGAACTACGGCGAGCACGTGCGCGAGACGAACAACGAGCCCACCGAGCGGCCCACCTTCTTTCTCCGCGTGGCCGCCTCGCAGGTCGGGCACGGGCAGGCGATCGTGCGTCCACGCGAGTCCACGCAGCTGGACTACGAGGCCGAGATCGCCGTGATCATCGGCAAGCCCGGCCGGCGCATCGCCGAGCGCGACGCATGGGACCACGTGGCGGGCTACGCCTGCTACAACGACGGTAGCGTGCGCGACTGGCAGCGCCACACCTCGCAATGGGGGCCGGGCAAGAACTTCTGGCGAACCGGCGGCTTCGGCCCATGGATGGTGACCGCGGACCAGATCCCGGCCGACGCGGAGATGACGCTGGTGGCGCGGCTCAACGGCCAGGAGATGCAGCGCGCCACGACGCGCATGATGATCCACTCGATCGTTCGGCAGATCGCTTACGTGTCCACCATCGCGCCGCTGGCCGCCGGTGACGTGATCGTCACCGGCACGCCGGGCGGCGTGGGGGCGCGCCGCACGCCGCCGGTGTGGATGAAGGCCGGCGACGTGGTCGAGATCGAGGTCGACCGCGTCGGCGTGCTGCGCAACACGGTGGTCGACGAGGCGTGAGCGCCGGCAGGGATGCGGGCATCGATGCAGGAGTCGGGCTCCGTGTCGACGTCGCCATCGTCGGCTGCGGCCCGACCGGCGCGGCGCTCGCCAACCTGCTGGGCGCGCGGGGCGTCTCGGTGCTCGTCGTCGATCGCGCCGACGGCATCCTGCAGATCCCGCGGGCCGTGCACGTCGACGGCGAGACCATGCGCGTCTTCCAGGCCATGGGCCTGGCCCGCGAGATGCTGCGGGTGCTGCGCCCCGGCGGCCAGATGGTGTGGGCCGACGCGCAGGGCGAGACGCTGCTCGTGCGCAAGGGGCTGGTGGGCCTGGGCCCGCAGGGTTGGCACAACGACTACTACTTCCACCAGCCGCAGCTCGAGGACGTGCTGCGCGCCGGGCTGGCGCGCTTCCCGCGCGTGACGGTGCGCGAGCGGTGCGAGTTGCGCGCGCTGGCCGCCGATGCCGAAGGCGTCACGCTGGACCTGCGCGACCTGGCCGTCGGCGGTGGCGACGGCGCCGCGCTGCGTGTCCGCTGCGACTGGCTGGTCGGCTGCGACGGCGCGCGCTCGCGCGTGCGCGAAGCCATCGGAGACGCCTTCGAGGACCTGGGTGAGCACCAAGGCTGGCTGGTGGTCGATGCCGTCCTGGATCATCCGCTCGACCTGCCCGAGCATTCGGTGCAGCACTGCGACCCGGCGCGGCCGGCCACCTCGATCTACGTGCATCCGCTGCGTCGGCGCTGGGAGCTGATGCTGATGCCGGGGGACGACCCCGAAGAAATCGTGCGTCCAGAGGTGGTGTGGCGGCTGCTTTCGCGCTGGGTCAAGCCTGCGCAGGCGGTGCTGGAGCGCGCCGCCACCTACACCTTCCATTCGCTGGTCGCGCGACGCTGGCAGCGCGGTCGCGTGCTGATCGCGGGCGACGCGGCGCACCAGACCCCGCCCTTCCTGGGCCAGGGTCTGTGCGCGGGCATCCGGGACGCGGCCAACCTCGCCTGGAAGCTCGCGCACGCGGTGCGAATGACCGCGGCCGGGGACGCGCTGGTGGCGACTTACGGTCCCGAGCGCACGCCGCACGCCCACGCGTTCGTCGCGCTGGCGGTCGAGGTCGGCCGCGTCATCCAGGTCACCGACCCGGCCGAAGCCGCCCTGCGTGATGCGCGGCTCAAGGCGCAGGGGCTGCAGTTCGCTTTCCCGACGCCTCGGCTGGGCCCGGGTGCCTGGATCGCTCGAGGGGCGATGGACGAGGACGCCAGCCGCGACGACATCGTCGGGCGCATCGCCATCCAGCCCGAATTGCCCGACGGACGCTGGCTCGACGACGCCGTCGGGCCGCGCTTCGCCGTCCTGGCCCGGTCCGGTCTAGAACTGCCCGCGGCGACGCGCGATCGCTTCGCCGCGCTCGACGTCGCCATCGTCGACGACCCGGGCCCGCGCGCGACCGCGTGGCTCGCGGAGCACGACGCGGCGGCCGTCGTCCTGAGACCGGACCGCTACGTCTTCGACGCCTGTCCCGACGGTAGCGCACTGGACGCGTCCGCCGAGGCGCTCGCGCGCTGGCTCGGCGCGCCGCCGACCGACGCCGACCGTGCCCGCGCGGCGACTTGTTCCATGACCCGATCCACCGAAGGAGTCACTCGATGATCCGATCCCTGCTTCGCCCCCTCGCGGCCTTCGCGCTCGCCGCGGCCACGATGGCCGCCGCGCCGATCGTGCACGCCCAGTCCGAAGGCGGCGCGCCGCTGCGCTGGGTCGTCCCCTACGCGGCCGGTGGCGGCTCCGACGTCACGGCACGCGCCGTGGCGGCGGGCATGCGCGGCCCGCTCGGCCAGCAGATCGTGATCGAGAATCGGCCCGGCGCCGGCACCATCATCGGCACGCAGGCGGTCGCGAGCGCAAAGCCCGACGGCACCATGGTCGGGACGGCCGATTCGGGCACGCTCGCCTTCAACCCCAGCCTGTACGAGAAGCTGCCGTACGACCCGGCGCGCGACCTGTCCTATGTCGGCGGCATCGGCCGCATGCCGTTGGTGCTGGTCGCGCATCCGTCTCTGCCGGTGTCGTCGGTCAAGGATTTCATCGCGTACGCGCAGGCCAATCCGGGCAAGATCCTGTACGCCTCGGCCGGGCAGGGCAGCCCGCACCACGTCGCGATGGAGATGCTGGCCCAGCAGCTCAAGCTGCAGCTGACCCACGTGCCGTACAAGGGCGCGGCGCCCGCCGTGCAGGACCTGCTCGGCGGCCAGGTCGGCGCGATGCTGCTCGACCTGCCGGGCGGGCTGGCGCACATGCGCGCGGGCAAGCTCAAGCTGCTGGCCGTGGCGATGCCCAAGCGCGTCGCGACGCTGCCGGACGTGCCGACAATGGCCGAAGCCGGCGTGCCGAACTTCGTCGCCTTCGCATGGCAAGGCATGGTCGCCCCGGCCGGCACGCCCAAGCCGGTGATCGACCGCCTGTCGCAGGCGCTGACCCGCGCGCTGGCCGACCCCGAGGTGAACAAGCGCCTGCTCGACATGGGCGTCGAGCCGATGCCGATGCGCCCCGAGGAATTCCAGGACTACGCGCGCACCGAGGCCGCCCGCTGGGCGCCGGTGATTCGTTCGGCGGGCATCAAGCTCGAGTGAGCCCGCCTCAGACGCAGTAGAAGTCCAGCATCGTGGGGATCCGGTCGTTCATCAGCACGACCGTCTTGGCCGCGATCCGCCAGCCCGCTTGCCCGCGCGTCAGCACGTGCTCGTAGCGGCCGAAGAAGGCGTGGTGCTCGCGGCGCTTGAGCTCGTAGACGTGGCAGGTCCAGGCCGAGCGCAGCTCGACGCGGTCCGCGTCGGGCGGCGCGGCGAACACGGTGTTCGCGACCACGTGGGTCGTGCGCGGCAGCGGCATCGAGGCGACAGACAATCCCGAGCGCACCCGCCAGACGCGGTCTTCCAGGCCCGCGCGCGCTGCGCAGTACATCAGCGACAGCTCCTCGTCCGGCGAACGGGACAGCAGGTGCTCGTCGGTCCAGGCCGGCATCCAGAAGCGCGCGTCGGAGTGGTAGAGCGAGAGCCATTCGTCCCAGCGCTGCAGGTCCAGGCTGTGCGCCTCGAGGTGCAGCAGCTGCGTCGCGTCCGCGAGCGCGAGCGGCTGGCCGGCGGGCGACGTCGGGATGCCGAAGGGCGGGGCCGCATCGGACGGGCCACGGGGGCCGGGCGCACGGGTCTCGCTCATGGTGTCGTCGGTGTCGTCGGTGTCGTCGGTGTCGTCGGCGCCGCAACGCCGTCGCCCATGTCGGCGGACAGCCGGCGTCGCCACGCTCGGTACAGCGCATGGAAGACGGTCTCGTCGGCCATCGCGAAGGCGCCGTGGGTCGACTGCGCGGGCTCGATGCCCAGCTCTCTCGCGTGCGCGTCGGCACCGGGCCCGACGCGCGTCATGCCGCGCGCGGCGCCTTGCAGCCACTCGATGCGGCCGGCCTCGAAGCCGCGCTGGCAATCCTCGTAGCTCACGGTGTCGTCGGGCGTGGCGAGCCCGCTCGGGTTGAAGAAGTCCTCGTACTGGCGCAGCCGCTGGCGACGTGCCGGCGCGTCTTCGCCCACCGGCGCCAGGCAGTAGGAGCTCACCTCGGTCAGGTCCGGCGCGAGCGGCCGGATGACCCGCATCTGCAACGCCGCGTTGGAAGCGATCTGCAGGTTCGGGAAGACGTCGAGCTGGCGCGTGCGCAGCATCCAGTCGGCCCGGACCGGACCCACGCGCGCCTGCAACTCGCGCAGGCGGGGAAAGAGCGGATGCCGTTCGACCGGCGACGTGGTCCACACCATGGCGTGGCCCTGCGCGAAGCCGAACGATCCCATCGCGTCGTCCACCTGGCGGCCGCCGGCCGACTGCCACACCGCGGCCGGCACGTCGTCGCGCTCCTTGGCCTGCGCGCGGCGGTCCAGCAGCCCGAGGTACGACGGATGGGTCGAGGTGAAGTGGTACGCGTCGATCGAGTTCTCGAGCTGCAGCTTCCAGTTGCCGCGGTACGTGTAGCGCACGTCGCCGGGGACCAGCTCGATGCCGTGCTCGGACTGGTCGACCACCAGGTCGATGAAGACGCGCGCGTCGCCCAGGTGCGCCTCCAGCGACGGGACGTCGGGCGACAGGCTCGCGAAGAGGAAGCCGCGGTACTGCGCGAAGCGGGCGACCGGAAGCAGGTCGTGCGAGTCGGCGTCGAAGGCCGGCGCGTACGCCCCCTCGGCACGCGCCTTGATCATCGCGTTGCGCCCGGCGCTGTCGTATGACCAACCGTGGTAGCGGCAGACTTGGAGCTTGCGGTTGCCGCGGGCGTGGTGGCAGACCACGGCGCCCTTGTGGCGGCAGCTGTTCAGGAACGCGCCCAGGCTCCCACGCGCGTCGCGCATGACGACCACCGGCTGTCGGCCGATCGTCGTGGTCAGGTAGTCGTGCGGCGCGGGCAGCTGGGACGCGTGCGCGACGAACACCCAGCCGCCTTCGAAGAGGCGGGCCATCTCCAGCGCGAAGACGTCCGGATCGCGGAAGGCGTCGCGGTGGACGCGGAACACGCCGTCGCCCGGCCGGTCGTCGATCAAGCGCGCGATGGGATCCGGCATGGCGGCGTCAGCCCGCCTCGCTCATGACGGGTTGCGCGTGCTGCCGCTCGTGCTCGACCGCCTTGAGCAGGTCCAGCGCGACGTCCACGATCATGTCTTCCTGGCCGCCGACCATGCGCCGACGGCCCAGCTCCACGAGGATGTCCACGGCCTTGAGGCCGTAGCGGGCCGCGGCCACTTCGGCGTGGCGCAGGAAGCTGCTGTAGACGCCCGCGTAGCCCAGGGCCAGCGTTTCGCGGTCCACGCGCACCGGGCGGTCCTGCAGCGGTCGCACGATGTCGTCTGCCGCGTCCATCAGCTTGTAGAGGTCGCAGCCGTGGTCCCAGCCCAACCGGTCGGCCGCGGCGATGAAGACTTCCAGCGGCGCGTTGCCCGCGCCCGCGCCCATGCCGGCCAAGGACGCGTCGATGCGGTCGCACCCTTCCTCGACCGCCACGATGCTGTTGGCCACGCCCAGGCTGAGGTTGTGGTGCGCGTGCATGCCGGTCTGCGTCTCGGGCTTCAAGGTGTCCTTGAAGGCGCGGAAGCGATCGCGCACGGCGTCCATGGTCAGCGCCCCGCCCGAATCCACCACGTAGCAGCAGGTCGCACCGAAGCTCTCCATCAGCTTGGCCTGCTGCGCAAGGTGTTGCGGCGTGGTCATGTGGCTCATCATCAGGAAGCCCACCGCCTCCATGCCCAGCTCGCGCGCGTAGGCGATGTGCTGCTTGGACACGTCGGCCTCGGTGCAGTGGGTCGCCACCCGCACGATGCGCGCCCCCGCGTCGAACGCCGCGCGAAGGTCGTGCACGGTGCCGATGCCGGGCAGCAGCAGCGTGGCGACCTTGGCGTGCCTGGCTTCGCCGGCCACCGCCTCGATCCACTCGAGGTCGGTGTGCGCACCGAACCCGTAGTTGAAGGACGAGCCCGCCAGGCCGTCGCCGTGGGCGACCTCGATGGAATCGACGCGCGCGTCGTCCAGCGCGCGGGCGATCGCGCGGGCCTGCGCGACGCTGTACTGGTGGCGGATGGCGTGGCTGCCGTCGCGCAGCGTCACGTCCGAGATGTAGAGCTTCTTGTTCGGCGTCATGGGGTTCTTTCTCCTCAGGCCGCGACGGCTTGCCCGAGCGCACGCTCGGCGATCGCTTCGGCGGTGGCCAGCGCGGCGCTGGTCATGATGTCGAGATTGCCGGCGTAGGCGGGCAGGTAGTGCGCGGCGCCTTCGACTTCCAGGAAGGCGGCCACCTTGAGCCCGCCCATGCGCCCGATGCCCGGCACGTTCACCGGCCGGTCGGCGGGGACTTCGTCGAACTGCACCGCCTGCTTGAGCCGATAGCCGGGCACGTAGGCCCGCACGGCTTCCACCATCCGCTGGATGGACTCCGCGATCGCGTCCTGCTGCGCCTGCAGCTCGCCAGCGCGCTGCGCCAGGCAGAAGACCGTGTCGCGCATGATCAGCGGCGGCTCGGCCGGGTTCAGCACGATGATCGCCTTGCCCTTGGCCGCGCCGCCCACGGTCTCGATGGCGCGGCTGGTGGTCTCGGTGAACTCGTCGATGTTTGCGCGCGTGCCGGGGCCGGCGCTCTTGGAGGCGATCGACGCCACGATCTCGGCGTAATGCACCTTGGCCACGCGCGCCACCGCAGCCACGATGGGGATGGTCGCCTGCCCGCCGCAGGTGACCATGTTCACGTTGGTCGCCCCGAGGTGGTCGGCGCCGTTGACCACCGGCACGCAGTACGGGCCGATGGCCGCGGGCGTCAGGTCGACCATGCGGATGCCGGGCTTGAGGCCGCGCAGGAAGGCGTCGTTCCTGACGTGCGCGGCCGCGCTGGTGGCGTCGAACACCACGTCGATGTCGGCGAAGACCGGCAGCCGCGCCAAGCCTTCGACGCCGTCGGCGGTGGTCGCCACGCCCATGCGCTGCGCGCGTGCCAGGCCGTCGCTGGCGGGGTCGATCCCCACCATCGCGCCCATCTCCAGATGGCGGCCGTGGCGCAGGATCTTGATCATCAAGTCGGTGCCGATGTTGCCGCTGCCGACGATGGCGGCCTTGAGCTTGCGGGGTGCGTTCATGGGGTCACTCCACGGAGGCGCCGCTGGCCTTGACCAGCGGGGTCCAGCGGCTGGCTTCGGCGCGCATGAAGGTGCCGAGCTGGGCCGGCGTGACGACCAGCGGCTGCATGCCCTGGTCGGAAAAGCGCTTGACGATGTCGGGGCTGGCCAACGCCTTGTTGATCGCGTCGTTCAGGCGCGTCACCGCCACCTCGGGCGTGCCCGCCCGGGCGACCGCGGCGAACCAGACGCTGGCGTCCATGCCGGTGACGCCGCTTTCGGTCAGCGTGCGCGCCTCGGGAAGGAAGGGCGCGCGCCGCTCCGCGGCCACGCCGAGCGCCTTGATCTTGCCGCCGGCGATCTGCGGAATGGCGATCAGGCCGACGTCGAAGAACATGTCGACCTGGCCACCCAGCAGATCCTGCATCGCGGGCGCGGACCCCTTGTAGGGCACGTGGTTCAGCGGCGCGCCGGTCTTGGTGCGCAGCAGCTCGCCCAGCATGTGGCCCAGCGACCCCGGGCCCTGCGACGCGTAGTTCAGGCCGCCGGTCCGTTGCTTGGCCAGCGCGACCAGCTCCTGCACCGAATTGGCCGGGCTGGAGGCCGGCACCACCAGGATCATCGGCGTCGACGCCAGGCCCGCCACCGGCACGAAGTCCTTCTGCGGGTCGTAGCTGAACTTGCGGTACAGCGTCGGGTTGATCGCGAACATCTCGGTCGCGCCGACGAAGAGCGTGTGGCCGTCGGCCTCGGCCTGCTTCACCGCGTTGGCCGCGATTTGGCCGCCGCCGCCCGGGCGGTTCTCGACGATCACCGGCTTGCCCAGCGTCTCCTGCATCTTGGACGCGACCGCGCGGGCGATCTGGTCGGTCGGGCCGCCGGGCGCGAACGGCACGACCAGGCTGACGTTGCGGGTCGGAAAGGTCTGCGCGGCGGCCGGCAGGCCGAACGCGAGGCCCAGTGTCGCGGCGAGCGCGGCGATCAGGGTGCGGCGAGTGTTCATGGGGGTGACTCCTTGTTGATCGTTGTCAGACGAGCCGGCAGGACACGGTGCCCAACGCACCCATGTCCGCGACGATCGTGTCGCCGGCCGCCACCGGCACCATCGGGCCCAACGCGCCGGACATGACGACCTCGCCGGCGCGCAGCGGCTGGCCCTGTTCCGCCATCGTGCGCGCCAGCCACCAGGCCGCGCGCAGCGGATGCCCGAGGCACGCCGAGCCCTTGCCCTCGCTGGCGAGCTGATCGCCCTTGCGCAGCGTCATCGGCAGCTCGGCCAGCTGCAGCGCGCCCACCGAGACCGGCTGCTCGCCCAGCACGTACAGCGCGCTGGATGCGTTGTCGGCCACGGTGTCGACCAGCGTGATCTTCCAATCGGCGATCGCGCTGTCGACGATCTCGAGGGCGGGCAGCGCGTAGTCGATGCAGCGCAGGAATTCCGCCCAGGTGGGCGCACGCTCGCCCAGGTCCGCACCGACCACGAAGGCCACCTCGGCTTCGATTTTCGGCTGGATCAATCGCGCCATCGGAACAATCGCCCCCGACAGGTATTCCATGTCCTCGAACAGCACGCCGAAGTCGGGCTGGTCCACGCCCAACTGCTTCTGCACGGCCGGCGACGTCAGGCCGACCTTCTTGCCCACGATGCGCGCGCCGGCGGCCAGCCGCTCGCGCACGTTGATCTCGGCCACCGCGTAGGCCGCGGCCAGCCCCGCGATGCCGTGGCTCTCGGAAACGCGCGCGATCGGGCGCCGCAGCGCGCGCGCCTCGCGCAATGCCTTCGCTGCCGCCTGCACGGCCTGGTCTTGGGTCGACATGTTCTCTTGACTCCTCTTATGCCTGCAGCAGCATGACACCGAAGCCGGCGATGTATTCCGGTATCGCGCGGTAGTAGCGCAACGCGCAGCGCGTTCGCGTCGGCAGCGCGGCGCGCGCCACCAGCCAGCTCTTGGATTCGTGCGCGGACAAGCCGGCCTCGCGGGTGATCGCTTCTTCGTCCATCGCGACCAGATCGTCCAGCGCGCCGCTTTCCAGCGCGTCCATCCAGCGCGCGTCCCAAGCCGGGTTCAGCGGCTTCATCGCCGGGTCGCCGGCGGCCAGCGCCACGCCCGCGGCCATCACGCGGCGCGTCTTCGCCTCGCGCTCTTGCGCGGTCGATTCGCGACGGATCGTGATGCGCTCGCGCACCGCGGCGTCGGGGTGGTCCAGCGTCGGCACCGGCGGCTCGTGCGACAAGCCCCCCGAGCCGATCAGCAAAGTGCGGCCGGGCAGGGTGTCCAGGTACGCGCCGACCGCCTCGCCCAACCGTCGACAGCGGCGCAGCCTCAGGATGCCGGGCTGCGCGACCGCGTTGATGAAGATCGGCACCACGGGCGGTGTGTCCAGCCCGCCCCACAGCAGTTCCAGGGCCTGCGAGAAGCCGTGGTCCACCTGCATCCGCCGCGACAGCGCCGCGTCGAAGTCGTGCTCCATCAGGTGCGCGGCCAGGCCGAGCGCAGTCTGCGCATCCACGTTCAGCGCGCCGGCCGGCGTGCCGTAGTCGCCCACCGCGGTGGCCTGCGTGCCGATGCAGAAGGGCGGCATCAGCTCGTTGAAGAAGCCGTTGTAGTGGTCCGGGCCGATCAGCACGACGCGGTCGGGCGCGAAGGCGCGGACCGCCTCGCGCGCCGCGCCCAGCGCCGTGTCGAGCTCGGCCTGCACCGCCGCGGCCACGGGGTTGAGCCCCATCAGCGGCGTGTGCGACATGCCCAGGAAAGCGCGCGCCACGGGTCCTGCCGTCGCAGGCCCGTCGCCTGCTGCGGCCTGCTCCGGCCGTGCGGGGGTGTTCATGCGCCGCTCCCGGCGGAGGCGAGGGCGCCGCCGATCGCCGGCTCGGGTTGCGGCCGATCGATCGGTTGCGTACGCCCGCCTGCGTCCTGCGGCGACGGCGCGCTGTCTTTCAGCGGGGATGCGCCGTCCGAGAGCGAGGGCACGCCCTCGCGCAACCGCAGCCGTCCCGCCAGCTCGCGCAGCGTGGCCGCGAGCTGGTGCGGCGAGCACACCGCCGCCACCACGCGGTCCGGACGCAGGATCACGATCGATCCGGGCGCGGTGTCGAAGAAACGCTTGAACGCGCCTTCGACGTCAGCCAACACCACGCCGGCGGCGGGCGGGTCGAGATCCAATGCCTGGCAGTCGGGCCGGACCACCACCGGGACCATGTCCAGCCGGTCCATCGTGCGGCGCGCTTCGGCGTCGATCCAGGCGTCGGGGCGTGCGCTCCAGGCGATCATGGCGAAGCGCAGGCCGATGGCGTCGTCCAGCCGCACGGGCCTGCCGTCCGCCCCCGCCACGCGCGGCTGCATGAAGACCTTTCCGACCACGCCCTCGGGATCGGCACGGCCCTCCGGGTGAGCCACCACGCCGTCGGCGAAGAAGGGCATCGGCTTGAAGCGCATCTCGGCGATGTACCGACGCACCGGGCCGATGCGCGACAGCACCGGGCCGAAGACGTTGCGCGCCACGCGGGCCAGCGGGTTGGAGGGCACGAAGATCTTCCCCACCAGCACGGACAAGTCGATCATCGCGCCCGCATGCGCGTGCCGCTCCTGGGTGTAGGTGTCCAGCAGCGCGTCGCCGGCCTTGCCCTGCACCACCAGCGCCAGCTTCCACGCCAGGTTGGCCGCGTCCCGGATGCCGGTGTTGAAGCCCTGGCCTTGCCACACCGGCATCAGGTGCGCGGCGTCGCCGGCCAGCAGCGCGCGGCCCTTCCGGAAGGTGGGCGCGATGCGCGCGTGGTGCATGTAGACGCGGTTGCGGATGACGTTGGGCTTGACGCCCGGCAGCACGCGCGACAGCAACTGCGCGATCCGCTCGGGTCGCTCGTATTCGGCCTCGTCCGCGCCTTGCGGCACCATGAACTCGTAGCGGCGCACGCCGTGCGGCAGCGCCAGCTCCACGTACGGGAAATCGTCGTCCAGCACGAAGCGCACGTTGGGCGTGCCCACCGGCTCGTCGGCGATGTCGATCACCAGCCACTTGGTGGATTCGCTTTTGCCGTCGAAAGGCAGGCCGAGCGTCGTGCGCACCGGGCTGCGGCCGCCGTCGGCGCCCACCAGGTAGTGTGCGCGCACCGGCTGCGCCGGCCCCTGCGGCTGGCCCGCGTCGTCCACCGGCTGGACCTGGACCACGATGCCGTCGGCGGTCTCGGTGAAACCGGCCATGCTGCGCTTGAACTGCAGCGCCACGTGCGGGAAGCGCGACAGGCCCGTGGCCAGCTCGCGGTCCACCAGCGGCTGGATGAAGCCGTTGCGGCGCGGCCAGCCGAACGGCTGCGCCGTGGGTGCGATCGAGGCCAGGGTGCGCCCCTTGCCGTCGACGAAGCTCATCACCTGGTTCGGCACGGTGTGGCGCCGCACCGCGTCGACCAGGCCAGCCGCCTGGAAGGTGCGCAGCGCCTCGTCGTCCACGCCCACGCCGCGCGGATAGTCGATGAGGGTGGGCAGCTTCTCGATGACCAGCGTGCGCACGCCAAGCGTGCCCAAGTGGTTGGCCAAGGTCAGGCCGGTCGGGCCTGCGCCGGCGATGACGATGTCCCAGTCGACGCCGCCGGCGTCGTGGTTGGTGCTTTGCATGGTGTCTCCTCGGTGCGCTTGTCGCCGCAAGCACGCACTGTGTTCGCACCGGGGCGGCGGCGGAATACAGTGCACGGGATGCACATATCCGCGCTCAATCCGCGTCGATGCGTGCGGAGATGTCCAGCGCCAGCGCGCGCAGCGCCGGCACGTAGCGGCCCTCGATCTCGCGCTGGCTCACGGCTTCGCGCGGAAACACCAGGTTGACCGCGCCGACCGCGCGGCTCGCCTGCAGCAAGGGCATGGCCACGGCGGAGAATTCGGCTTCCGGGGCCCACTCGCCGTCGTTGCGCGCGTATCCGCGCCGGCGCGTGGCCGCCAGGATGCGCCGGACGTACGCACCGTCGCGCGCCAGTTCGCCCAAGGCGTCGTCGCGGCCGCGCAGCAGCGCGAGCGTCGCTTCCCGCTCCTCTTCGGAGCATGCGACCAACCAAGCCCGTCCCAGTGCCGACACCAGCATGGGGATGCGCACGCCGATCATCGATCGATGCTGCGACAGCATGCTGCCTCGGTGGGTGGATTCGCGCACGACCATGAAGCCGCCGTCGGGCGTGGCCAGGTCGCTCGGCCAAGACAACTCCCGCAGCCGCGCGAACATGGCCGGCGCCGCGATGCGGTCGATCCACGCGGTTCCCACATAGCCCTCGGACAGGCGGCGCACCTCGAACGTGAGCGCGTAGAGCCCGTCGTCTTCCTTCTGGTCCACCAGTCCTTCGGCGCGCAAGGTTTCCAGCAGCCGCTTGACCGTGGTGCGGTGGATGCCGGATGCCCGGGCGATCTCCGTGATCGAGCCCATGCCGCCCGCCATCTGGTTCATGGCGCGCAGCACCGACACGCCGCGCGACAGGCCGCGGACTTCCTTGTACTGGCCACCGCGCAGCGGTGCGCCTCGCCTCATGGCGCGCTCATCGCAGTGTCACCGCGACCGCGCCTCGGGCCGCAGCGCCGCGCCGCGCACTTCCACGGCGCTGGTGCCGACGAGCTTGCCGTCGATGCTCATCTCGATCAGGTGCTGTCCGGGCCGGGGCATCCAATCCACGCGTGCGCCACGGCCCACCGCCACGCCGCCGACCCGCCAGGCGGCGCGGGCCGCGCCTTCGCCGGCCCCCTCGATCACGACGCGCTGCACCGCCGGCGGCATGTCCGGGTCCAACGCCAAGATGGTGCCCGACACCGGCGCGACGATGGCCGGCGCGGCGCTCGCCGCGGGCGCCAACCGCACTTCGCCGACCTCCGTGCCGGCGAGGAACCACTCGGCGCGCGCGGGCGCCAGCCCGTCGGCGAAGCGCACCTGCGCGCGCACCAGGCCTGGCGGCGGCGACGGCGCGGGCGGCGCGTCGTGCGCCGACGCGTCCTGCGACAACGCCCGCACCAGGTCCGCCCAGATGGGGGCGGCGCCGGACACGCCCGACACGTCGTGCATCGGCGCGCCGGACGCGTTGCCCACCCAGACACCGATGGTGTGCCGCGTCGTGAACCCCACGCACCAGTTGTCGCGCATGTCCTTGCTGGTGCCGGTCTTGACGGCGGACCAGCGGCGCGTGGCCAGCGCGTTGTCGAGCCCGAAGGTCGCGGCCCGCGCCGCGCGGTCGGACAGGATGTCGGCGACGATGAACGCGGCCGGTGCCGAGAAGGCGCGCCGGCTCTCGGGCGGTGTCGACGCGGCAGGCGGGCCCTTGGCCGACGAGGGGTTCGCCCCTGCGACGGGCGACGCCGCGACCAAGCGGTAGGGCGTGGCCACGCCGCCGTTGGCCAAGGCGCGATAGGCGTTGGCGAGCGCGGCCAGCGACACGTCGGCGCTGCCCAGCGCCAGGCTGGGCCCGTAGAACTCGCCCGTCGCGGCCAGGCCGTCGATGCCCAGCAGACGCAGCCGCTCCAGCAACGCGTCGGGCCCCACCGACTGCAGCGCGCGCACCGCCGGTACGTTGAGCGACGCGCCGAGCGCCGTGCGCAACGTCACCGGGCCGCGGAAACCCCGGTCGTAGTTCTGCGGCACGTACAGCCCCGCGCCGGCCGCGAGCACGAGCGGCGCATCGTCGAGGATCGACGCTGCGGTCAGCCGTTGCGACTCGATGGCCAACGCGTACACGAAGGGCTTGAGGGTGGAGCCCGCTTGCCGCGGCGCCAGCGCATGGTCGACCTCCGGGGCGGCGGAGCGGCTGCTGGCGCCGACCCAGGCCAGCACCTCGCCCGTGGCGTTGTCGAGCACCACGACCGCGGCGTCCTCGACGGCGCGGCCGCCCAGCGCGGAAAGATGCCGCGACATCGAGTCGATCGCCAGGCGCTGCAACCGCGCGTCCAGGGTGGACCGGACGCTCGCGCCCGGGCGCGCGCCGCTCGGACCGGTCAGCAGGCGGCGCGCCACGTGGGGTGCCAGGCGCTCGTCGGCCGCCAGGGGCACGGCACGCTGCGCCAATGCGCGCTCGGCCAACCCCGCCAGGGGCGTGCAGGAGGCTTGCGGCTCGCGCAGGCGCAGCACGGCGCACGCCCGGCGCGCCACCACGTCGGGCGACGCTGCCGGTGAACGGACCAGTGCCACGGCGAGCGCCGACTCCAGGCCGTCCATTCCGTCGGGGCGCTTGCCGAAGAGCGCACGCGACATCGCGTCGACGCCCACCAGGTCGCCGCGAAACGGAGCGAGGTTGAGCCACGCTTCCAGGATCTGCGCCTTGGTCCAGCGGCGCTCCATGCGCATCGCGAGCCACGCCTGCTCGACCTTGCGTCGCATGTCGCGCCCGCCCGCGCGCGGGCCGACCCGCGCATCGACCAGGCCCGCCAGCTGCATGGTCAGCGTGCTTGCGCCGCGCGGCTTGCCGCCGATAGCGGTGCGCGCGGCCGCGCCTGCCGCAGCCATCCAGTCGACGCCGTCGTGCTCCCAGAAGCGGCGGTCTTCGGAGGCGACCAGCGCCGCGCGCAGCGCCGGCGAGACGTCCTCCAACGGAACCCAGTCCAGCCTGCGGACGGTGGCATCCAAGCGCAGCCGCGCGAGCGGCGCGCCATGGCGATCGAGCAGGACCGCGTCGGACCCGCGCCAGCCGGCTCGCACCTCTTCGAAGGACGGCGTGGCGCTTTCAGCCCGGGCGCTGCCCACGGGCGCGAGCGCTGCCGTCACGCCGCAAAGGACGGCCAGCGCCTGGCGCCAGGCGACCAACCGGACGAAGGGGCGCGCCATGTTCAAGGCGAGACGGTCACCGCGGCGTTCGGCACGATGCCGAACATCTCCGGGTTGTACATCGCCTCCACCCGGGTGGGCGGCAGCGCGAAGCTGCCCGCGTTGTTCACGCGCACGACGTACTCGACCGTCGCCGAACCCGCGGGCGCGAAGCGGAAATAGGCGCGGTAGGCCTCGTGGGACCGCTCCACGTGCTCGGGCCACCAGTCGTTGGGGGCGTCGGGTCCGCTTCGGCGGTCCGACGGCCGATCGCGCGCTGCCAACCCCGAGTCGCGCCCCAGTCCGGACCCGAGGATCGTCGCGCCGGCCGGGATCGGATCGACCAGCGCCACCCAGCTCGCGTCGGCCCGCGCATCGATCCGCAGGCGCACGCGCAGCACGTCGCCGCGCGACCAGACGCCGACCTGCTTCTGCGTCACGGGCTCGACCGCCTTGCTGACGCGGTAGCCGGCCTCGATCGGCGTGCGTGCCGGAACGGCGGCCAAGGCCTGCACCAATGCCCACGGCCGCCCCTCTCCACGGTGCGCCAAGCCCAGCGCGCCGTCGGCCCAACCCAGTTGCAGCGTGCCGCCGCCGGCTTGGCGGCTCCAGTCGATCGCGCCATCGCGAACACCCGCCACGCCGGCGGCTCCGCCTGACCCCGCGGCGCTGCCGGCCTTGTCGCCCGCGCGCAAGGCGACGGCGCTGTGGCCGCTGACCGGCGCCGATTCGAAGGCTTGCGAGAAGCGCGAGGCCGCGACCGTGCCCCACGCGTTCGCGGTGGTGGTCGACCAGGCCCCGCGCTGCTGCCGGCCCATCAGGCCCACCATCAGTCCCGCCGCGTCCTGCCGCCACTCGGGGCGGTCCACCGCATGCGCCAGCAGGCGCGCCGCGTTGACGTCCCCGTCGATCATCAGCCACCACAGCCGGTCGCTGTCAGAGTCGGCCAGCGTGGTCTTCGTGCCCTGGACCGACAAGCGGGCGCGCAGCACCCGCTCGACTTCTTGCGCGTGCGCGTCTCGCTGGGGCAATTGCGGCGAGCGCGCCAGGAGCGCCGCGAAGTCGAGCAGCATCGACGTGGGCCAGGTCTGCGGTGACACCTCGACGGTGTCGAGCCAGCGCGCACGCAACCGGCCGGCCCGAGACAGGGCGTCGATCGCGGCCAGCCGGCGCGCGTCCAGGTCGCGTCGCGCCGACCAGTGCCGCGGCTGCAGGCGCCCCTCGACGAAGGCGGTCAGGCCGTCGGCCATCCGCCCGCGCAGCGCCGGATCCAACGCGAAGCGCGCATCCGCCCGCGACGCCTCGTCCGCGATCGTGACGAGATACGCCGTCAACACGTCGCTGCCGGCATCGGGCAGGCCGGCGCCGACGGGCCAGTACGCGACCAGGCCATTGGCGTCCAAGTAGGACGGCAACTCGCGCATCAGCGACGCCCAGGCCGACGCGTCTCGCAGCCCGATCGCGCGCGAAGCCAGTTGCTCGATGCAGGCGTGCGGATACGCCTCGAACCAGCGGCGCACGCCCTCCAGCCCATCGGCCAGGCGCGGCGACAGGCGCACCGACAGGCCCCCGCGACCAGGCAGCGCGCGATCCGGCGGCGCGACCGGCACCGCCGGATCGCGCGCCTGCCCTGAGCCGAGCGAGACCAGCACGGCCTGCTGGACCGTGACCGGCACGGCGGGGACCACGCGCTGCGACGCCGCGACCCGGTCGTTGGCGCCCGAGCCGGCATCGCGCGCCTCGATCACCCAGTCGATCGCAGCGGCCTGGCCCGTGGGGCGCGTGTCGACGGCCGACGGCACCGCGACCGGCCACTCGACGGCCTGCGCCGCGCCGGGCGCGAGCGACACCTGCCCGGTCGCGGGCGGCTGGCCCGCGGCATTGGCGCTCCATCGCACTTCCATCGCGCGCGTGGTGTTGTTGCGCAAGGTGGCCATCGCCGAGAAGCGGTCGCCGTCGCGCACCATCGGCGGCAACCCGGACGCGATCTGCAAGTCCTTGCTGCTCACCACCGCCGCAGCGCCCGTGCCGAACCACTGGTCGCCGACGTCGGCCACCGCGACGATCCGGAATCGCGTGAGCGAATCGTTGAGCGGGACATCGAAGGCCGCTTCGCCCTTCGCGTCGAGCACGACGCTGGGCCGCCACACCAGCAGCGTGTCGAAAAGCTCCCGCGTCGGTGACCGCCCACCCCCGCCGCCCGCGGCGACCGCCTTGCGACCGAAGTGGCGCTTGCCGACGACCTGCATCTGCGCCGTCGCGGTGCGCACGCCGTGGCCGCGCTCCTGCAGCAGTCCGTCCAGCAAGTTCCAGCTGTCGTTGTCCGCCAGTTCCAGCAACGCCTCGTCGACGGCGGCGATCGCCACCTCGGTGCCGGCCGGCGCCGGCTTGCCGTCGGGCTGCAGCACCTGCACGCGCGCCCGCACCGTTTCACGGGTCTGGTACTGCTGACGGTCGGTCGTGACGCTGACCTTCAACGCGTGTCCCGAGCGGCCGACCCGGAACTGCGCGAGGCCCAGCTTGAACGCGGGCTTGCCCAGATCGATCATCGCGGTCGGCGCGTGGTGGTCGACGGTGTTGCGCCGGTCGCTCCACCACTGGCGCGGGTCCTTCCAACCCCAGGTCAGCAACGAGTACCAAGGCACCTCGCGCACGCGGGCGCGCACCGCGAGCACCGAGACGTAGACGTTGGGCGCGTGCTCGGCCCGCACCGGCACCTCGATGGTCGGATCGCGTCCCGACAGCTGGACGACCCGGGTCTCGATGACGCCTTCGCGCTCGATCGCGATCCATGCGGTGGCGTGCCTGAAGGGCATCCGCACCTGCAGCCGCGCCGTCTCGCCCGGTGCGTATTCGGGCTTCTCGGGCAGCAGGTCCATGCGGTCGGCGCTTTCGGCATCGAACCAGACCTCGCCGGTGCCGGTCGACCAGACCGACGCGCCGGCGCGGGCCACGCGCCCCTGCCCGTCGGTCGCCTCGGCGGTCAGCACCAGCATGCCGGCTTCCAGCACGGCGACATCGCAGGAAAAGCGCCCCTCCCGATCGGTCCGGCCTTCGCAGCCCTTGCCGGCCGGGCGGACGTCCCGGCGGGTGTCGTAGACGTAGAGCCCGCCGACCAGGCGCTTGCGCGACGACACGTAGCGCGCGCTCGTCGCGCGCACCGCCACCGGCACGTCGGCCTGCGGCCGTCCAGCGGCATCCAGCGCGATCGTGGCCACGCGGACACTGCCCCGCTGCGACACCCACTGCTCGGTGCGGATGCCGACCGCCACCGCCGAGGGCCAAAGCGTGGCGGCGCGCGACAGGGTCTGGATCTCCCCGTTGGGGTCCGGATACGTCGCCTCGACCACCAGTTCCGCGGGATCGCGCAGCGCCGGCAGCGGCTGGATGGCGGGCCGGGCCGCGCCGCCGGCGTCCAGCTTGACCTGCACGCCTTCGGCCACCATCCGCAGGCCGGTCTCGTCGTCCGGTGCCGCCGCGTCGTCGTCGCCCAGGCCGGGCGGGTCGAACCGATACTGCTGGAAGCGCTCGAACCGGGGCACGACGCGCCGAAGGCCGGCCGACAGCGTCACGGGCAGCCCCGCCGCCGGGCCCCCCGACAGGTAACCCAGCTTCAGGTCCACCGGAAGCGCGCCGGGCGCGACCACGGGCGTCGTCGGCACACCCATCGACCCCGCCAGGACGGGCAAGCGGAATTCGGCCACATCGAAGCGGCCGCTGGGCACCCCGCCCACCGTCACGGACCAGGTGCCCAGCGGCGCGTCCCGCGGAATCGGAAAGCGCGACTCGGCCCAGCGTCCGCCGGTCCACGACAACGGCAGCTCCACGCTGCGGTCCGTGCCTTCGTGGCTGATGCGCACGGACTTCGGCAATCGCGCCGCGTCGACCCGCGACAGCCCCTTGATCGTCTCGGCCCGCATGAAGTGCTTCATCGACACGGTCTCGCCGGCCCGCAGGAGCGTGCGATCGAACACCGTGTGCGCCACCAGCGTCGGCGCCGTGCCGTCGCCCGCGGCCATCGGCATGCCGAAGCGCCAGGGTTCGATGCCTTCGTCCCAGTTCGACCCGACGAAGGTGTAGTCCGCTCGTCCTTGCGCATCGGTGGCGCGCGCGCTGGCGAACCACTCGCCCAACCAGCCGGGGCAGTCGAGCGCGGCCGTGTCGGGCAAGGCGGCGTCGATGACCGCGATGCCCTGGGCGTCGGTGCGCCCACGCCAGTGCTCACGCCCCTTGCAGTCGGACAGCCGCACTTGCGCACCGGCCACCGGCCGACCCGTTTCCAGCGAGGTGACCCAGACCGCCGAGCGCGCCTGCCCGATCTTCAGGTGCATGGCCATGCCGGTGACGAGCACGCCGGTGCGCACGTACAAGGGCGCCGGCTGCGCGAGCAGCGCGGCACCGAGTCGGGACGATCGCGCCTCGATCACGTGGAAGCCGGGCTCGGGCATCGGGATCCCGACGACTTCCATGGGGCGCGGCGTGGACGCGGCCGGTGGCAGGTCGAGGCGCCGGACAGCGCTCGCCGGGGCGCCGAGCATCGGCAGGATCGAGATCTCGCGCGACGAGCGCTGGGCAGGCGCTTGACCCGGCGGGCCGGCGGGCACGAAGTCGGTCTGGTGATGCACCAGCAGTTGCGCCAGCCACGCCAGCACCTGCGCGTCGTCGTCGGTGCGCACGACGGCGACCGATCCCTTGGGTTCACCGTCGATGCGACGCACGGTGAGCGGCACCGCGGCGTCCGGCGCGCGCTCGACGATGCCGAAGGGCGCGGCGGCGAACTTGAGCAGGGGCGGCGCCTGCCCGGTGCGGCTGCGCAAGGGGAAGAGCGCGGCGTTGGCGAGCTTGCGTCCCGAGGCGTCCCGCAGGTCGGGCGGCAGGCCGATCGACAGCTCGGCGTTTTCCGGGAACGGCTTGGCGAACTGGACGGCCTCGACCAGGCCTTCGGCCGGATCGACATCGCCCTTGATCGCGCGTCCCGCCACCTGCAGCGTGACCGATGCGGCCAGCGCAGCCGGTACCGGGGCCGAGAATCGCACCTCCATCGGCGACAGCGGCGAGCAGGGCGCCTGCGCGTTTTCGCGCTGGCAAGAAAAGGCGGCGGTGAACGGTGCGCGCACCCGATAGTCCAGCCGCTGGTCGCGGCCGCGGGCCACGCCCGTGGTCGAGCGGATGCCGGCCGCCCACACCAACCGCAAGGTCGCGCCCGGAGGCGATGGGCGCTGGCAGCGCACCGTGATGCTGTGCCCTGGCGGAGCCGGCTCGTTGCGGGCGCCCAGAAGCGGATCGCGTTCGACCACCACCACGGGGATGCGCTCTCGGACACCGGCGACTTGGCACCAGGCGGACCGGGCGACCGAGTCGGGATCGACCGCGCCGTTGAGTCGGAGTCGGAAATGCTGCGACTCCTCGATGTCTTCGTTCCCGGACCAGGGCTCGGCCTGCAGGATCGAGGGCCCGCCGCTGGTGAAGACGAATCGGCCGCGACCCTCGACGGTCGAACCGGCCAGCGTGCGAAGGCCTGGCGCCAGCGACGCCGTGCACGACACGCCCGCGGGAAGCATGCGCTCCAGGTCGATCACCCAGGTCGTCGGACTGGTCCAGCGTCCACGTCCGGCGCCGGCGGCCGCCTCGCTGCAGGCCAGCGTCAGCGGCGGGGCCGCATCGGTCGCGCTCATCGCGTTGCCGAGCGGCACCATCGGTTCGGAGAACACGACGCGCACCTGGCGCGCCGGGCCGGCTTCGCCCTCGGGTGAAAAGCCCTGCACGGTCGCGGCCTGCGACAGCGGAACGAGGCACGAGACCGCGAGCGCGACGAACGCCGGCGCGCAGCGGCTCGCGGGCTGGAGTCGGAAGAAGCGCAAGCGGAGGTTCCGTGGCAGCGGTGCGTGCGGACAGTGTAGCGGCCGTGCGCGGGCTGCCGGGTCGTTGCGAGCGGACGGCGCGGCGTGGCCTCCCGCACACCCCCTGGCCGCGTTACAGTGCTGGCGATCGAGCCGCCCGATGCGATTCAAGGCGTCCGCATCCATTCGTTCCCGACCCGCAGCCCACGACTGGCATATCCACTTTTCGCGCATGCAACCCCAGGGAGCCGACCACACCGCCGGCGTCGCGCCCCGCCAACCGCGCCGGCTCACCTTCGCCCCGGCTCCACGTGACGCCGCCACGGCCACGCTCGACGCTGCGCGCGGTCAGCAAGCCGTCCAGCCCGTGGGGCCGTCATCCAAGGGGGCTGCGGGAACGGCGGCGGCGAGCGCTGCGACGAAGCCCGCGACCCCTCCGACGCGACGCCGCGCGGTGGCTGCATTGCTGTCGCCGGTCGGCCTGCTGGTCCTGGCGTTCGGCCTGATCGCCTTGATGATCCTGGCGCGGCCCGCGCCGGGAGGGCCGGACGCGTCGTCGGCCCTAGCGTTGGGCGGCGACAGCGCGGCACCGACGCAGCCGGCCGTCGTCCCCCCGTCCCCGCCTGCCGCCGCTGCCGAGACCCACCTCGGTGCCGAAGTCGTTGCCGGTGCGTCGGCGCAGGAAGCGGCCCCGTCGCCGGTTGTCGAGCATCCGGCAGCCTCGGGCCCGGCCGTGGCTGCGGGCCGAGCGGATTCCGGGCCTCGAGCAGATCCTTCACCGGACTCCATGCTCGACGTCGCGCCCCAGGATCCACCGGGCCCGGATCCGATCGTCGGGCGGCCGGCCACCAGCGCCCCGGCGATCGGCGCCAAGGATCCCCCGCTAACCGCCAGTCGTCGTTCCCCGCAGCCCGCCACGTCTGCGCGGTCGCCGGCGGACCGCGCATCGCAGCCGCGCGCGACCGCATCCAACGCCCAACGCGGCTCGCGCCCCCCCACGGCGCCCACGCGGCTGTCCGCCTGCGACCGGCTGAGCGGACTGCGTGAGGCGCAATGCAGGCAGTGCAGCGCGATGGGCCTGATCGCTCGGGAGTTCTGCGGCGAGAACGTCCGGCTGACTTGGTGCGCCAACCGGTGGGGCCGCAGCGCGGACTGCCCGGTGGCCGGGGTGACCACGCCCAACTGATCATGCGGCCGGTGCACGACGGACCCTGACGGACGGCATCGCCAAACAGCGATGCCTCGCGCCCGACGCCGTACCGGGAACGCGGGATCGCAGCCGCGAGGCGCGGGGCTTAGCTTGGAGTCGTCGCCGCAGCGCTCGCGGACCCGGCACTCAGCGGGTCGGTCGACGTGACCGATGGCGGCGCCTCCAACCGGTCCAGGAGCACAGCACCATGAACCATCGCACCGCCGCCAATCTCCAAGGCGAAGAGCGTCGCACCGCCGCCCGCGCCTCCGCCATCGCCGCTTTCGCGTCGATCGGCGCGGTCCTCGCGATCCTGCTGGGATTGGCGCTGCAAGCCGGACCGGCCAACGCCGAGCCCAAGAGGCGCGCGCCGTCCGTCCAGCATATGCTCTCGGCTCCGATCGCGTTCGAGGCGGTGCCTGCCGATGCCGAAGAGCGTCCCGTGGGGAGTCCCGCCGCCGCAGCGGGTGTGGCCGGCCCGGCCGTCATGGGCGCCGTGCCGGCGGGAAGCGCCTGGACACCGGGCGAGCAACTGGCGACGCCTGGCGACGACGTCGACGAAGCGACCGCGCCGCTCGCGCTCCCGGCTTGCCAGCCGCAGTGGCGCGCTTCGTCCGCTTGCTGAGCGGGGTCGGCGGCCGGCCCGGGATCTGCTGGCTCAGTCCTGCAGCGACTTCCACATCTCGATGTCGCGCTCCGCGGTCCAGACGCGCGGGTTCTTGACGCCGCTGGCTTCGTCGAACGCCCGACTGACGTCGAAGGGCAGGCAGTGCTCGTAGATGAACACGCCGCCGAACACCGGGTCCATCACCTTGCGCGTGTCGGCGAAGACCTGCTTGAGCGTCTTGCCCGCGGCGACGCCTTCGCGCGCGGTGCCGTAGAGGTCGGTGACCCACTTGCGGGTGTACTCGATGCCGGCACGCACCTGCTCGGGGGATTCCAACGCAGGGCCTCGGCCGGGCACGAGCTTCTCGAAGCCCATGGCCGACAGCTTCGCCAGCGTCGAAGGCCATTCCTCCAGGTGGGCGTCTCCGGTGTAGACGCCGGCGTTGTACTCCACCAGGTCGCCCGAGAAGCAGATCTTCTGCGACGGGATCCACGCGACCGTGTCGCCGCGCGTGTGGCCGGGCCCGAGGTGCGTGAGCTTGACCTCGAGCTTGCCCAGGTGCAGCGTGAGTTCGCGCTCGAACACCATCGTCGGCCAGGTCAGGCCGGGGATCGATTCGGCGCCGGCGAACAGGCGCGGGAAGCGCTCGATCTCGCTCTTCATGTCGGCCTCGCCGCGCTCGACGATCAGGTCCCACGTGCCTTGGGACGCGATGATCTCGGTGGCGCCCTCCGCGAAGTAGGCCGACGCGCCCAGCACGCGCACCGCGTGGTAGTGCGACAGCACCACGTACTTGATCGGCTTGTCCGTGACCTCGCGGATGCGGGCGATCAGGTCGCGCGCCATCGTCGGCGTGGCCGTGGTGTCGATGACCATGCAGGCGTCGTCACCGATGATGACGCCCGAGTTCGGATCGCCTTCGGCCGTGTAGGCGTAGGCGTTGTCGGAAAGCTTGGTGAAGCTGATCTTCTTGGCCGTCAGGTCGGCCTGCGAGGCGAACGTGGTGCTCATGCGTGGTCCCCGGCAATGGTTGCGCCCCGCAAGCCGGTAGCGCTGAATCGATTATACCTAATATAACGCGGCGCGGGCCTTGCGATGGCAGTGCGGCGGCAACGCGGCGGCAGGGTCTTCGACGCCGGACGGCCGCTTCACGTCCCGGTGCGAAGCGCGACATGGGCCGGGCCGTCCAGCCCATGGGCCCACAACTCGACGACCAGGTCGGCGAAGCGCTCGTGCGTCATCGGGCCCTCCGGCCGCCACCAGGCGAAGCTGAAGTTGATCATGCCCATCAGCGCCATGGTGGTCGCCGCCGGGTCAGGGCCGTTCATGCGGGCGGGCCAGGCGCGCGCGAGCACCGTGGTCAGCGTGCGCACCACCGCGCGCTGCTGGGCCTTGATCCGCTCCTGCTCCGCGGAGCCGAGATGGCGCAGGTCGTTCAGCAACGCCACGTGGTAATCGCGCGAATCGCGGTACTCGTGCAGCAGCGCATGCACGATCCGGCTCACCGCCTCGCGCGGCGGCAAGGCCAGCGCCGCCACGTCCGCGCATCGCGCCACCAGCCGGCGCGTGTAGCGATCCAGCGCGTCGAAGAGCATGGCGTCCTTGCTGGCGTAATAGTGGTACAGGCCCGCCTTGGAGAGCCCGCAAGCCTGCGCCAATTGCGACATCGAGGCGCTCGGGTAGCCGTGCTCGGCGAAGGCGCGCACGGCCGCCACGAGGATGCGGTCGCGGTGCGCGTCGTGGTCGGCGGCCTTCGGGCGAGCCATGGATCCGGAGTAAGGGTGACGCGATACGTGAGAGCTGGCGTTCGTGGCGCGAGCTATCGCTCGTGGCGCGAGCTATCGCTCGTCATAACTGACCACGACACGTTCGCTGACCGGGTGCGACTGGCAGGTCAGGACGAAGCCCTGCGCCAGCTCCCAATCCTCGAGCGTGTAGTTCTTGTCCATGCGCACTTCGCCTTCCAGCAGCTTCGCGCGGCAAGTGCAGCACACGCCGCCCTTGCACGCGTAGGGCAGCGGCATCCCCGCGGCCAGCGCCGTGTCGAGCAGCGGCGCGCCTTGGTAGGGAAACGCGAGCTCGCGCGATTTCCCGTCGAGGATCACCGTCAGCCGCGCGGCCTGCCCGGACGCCTGCTCGGCGCCTGGAGAGAATGCCGCCGCCGTGGCCGCCGTCCCCTTGCCGGGCAGGCCCGCGCTGTCCGGGACGCCGAAGCGCTCGCAATGCACCTGCTGCCGCGGAACGCCCGCCTCCAGCAACGCTCCCTCCACCTCGTCGATCATCGACGACGGCCCGCAGACGTAGGCTTCGTCGACCGTGGCGGCCGGGATCAGCGACGCCATGAAGGCACGCACCTTGGACGCATCGATGCGCCCGTTGAAGAGCTCGATGTCTTGCGGCTGGCGCGACAGCACGTGGTAGAGCCGCACCCGGTCCAGGTACCGGTTCTTGAGCGCCTCCAGCGGCTCGAGGAACAGGATCGTGTCGACGCTGCGGTTGCCGTAGACCAGCGTGAAGCGGCTGCCCGGCTCGCGTGCCAGCGTGGTGCGCATCAGCGACAGGATCGGCGTGATGCCGCTGCCCGCGGCGAAGGCCACGTGGTGGCGGGCGGCCGAGGTGGACCGACGCGAATGGAAGCGGCCTTCCGGCGTCATCACGTCCAGCGTGGCCCCGGCCCGCAGCACCTCGTTGGCATGGCTGGAGAAGCGGCCGCCCGGCACTTTCCGGATCGCCACCCGCAGCTCGCCGCGCGCCGCGTAGTCGTCTTCGCCGCAGCAGATCGAGTAGGACCGGCGAAGGTCTTCTCCCCCCACTTGCGCGCGCAGCGTCAGGTACTGCCCTTGCGTGAACCGGTAGGCGTCTCGCAGCTCGGACGGCACCTCGAAGGCCACGGAGATCGCGTCTGCTGTTTCGGGCCGCACCTCGAGGACACGCAGCGGATGGAAGGTCGGGATCATGTGGGCTTGCCGTGGGCGCCGGTGCTCGGGCGGAGGGTCAATAAGGCTTGAAATGGTCGAAGGGCTCGCGGCACGCGCGGCATCGGTGCAGCGCCTTGCAGGGCGTCGATCCGAAGGCGGCCAGGCGCTCGGTGTCGTGGGAGCCGCAGCGCGGGCAGGCCACCCCGGCGGGCTGCGCGCGCACCAGCCTGATCGGTTGTTCTCGGGGCGCTTCCCCTGCCGCAGTGCCGTCCGCCATCGTGTGCGGTGGTGCGATGCCGTAGGCCCGCAGCCGCTCGCGTCCGGCCTCGCTGATCCAGTCGGTGGTCCACGGCGGCGAAAGGGTCACCTCCACGCGCGCGTCGGCCAGGCCATCGTCGGCCAGCACGCGCAGCACTTCCTCGCGGATCGCCTCGGTGGCGGGGCAGCCCACGTACGTGGGGGTCAGCACCACGCAGATGCGCCCCTCTTCCAGCCGGACGTCCCGCAGGATGCCCAGGTCGGCCAGGGTGATCACCGGGATCTCCGGGTCAGGCACGGCCGCCACCAGGGCCCGTGCCCGCTCGATGCGGGCGGCATCGGCAGCCGTCGCCACCGCCCCCGACGTGCTCACCAGCGCGCCCCCGGATAGGCACGCGCGATCACCTGCATCTCGGCCAATAGGTAGCCCAGGTACTCGCTGTGCGCGCCGGACTTGCCGCCGCTGCGGAAGGGCGTGTCGACGGGCCGGCGCAGCGTAGCTTCGGACAACACCGCGTCGATGGTGGCCAACCATGCCGGCCGCAGCGTCGACCAAAGGGGCGCCAAGCCGATGCGCGCCGCTTCACGGTCGATCTCGTCGTCCTCGAAAGCCTCGTGGGTGTACGGCCAGAGCCGGTCCAGCGCGGCCTGGGCCCGCGCATGGGATTCGTCGGTGCCGTCGCCTAAGCGGACCAGCCACTGGCCGGCGTGGTCCACGTGGTAGCGCGTCTCCTTGAGCGACTTGGCGGCGATCGCGGCGAGCTGCGCGTCGCTAGAGGCGCGCAGCGCGTCCCAGGCGTGCAGCATCAGCGCCGATTGCAGGAACAACCTGGCAATGGTCACCGCGTAATCGTCGCGCGGGCCGGCACCGTTGGGCAGCTCCAGCAGCGTGAAGTTGCGGAACTCGCGCTCGTCGCGGAAGTACGCCAGGGCGTCCTCGTCGCGTCCGGCGCCTTCGAGCTGCGCCGCGTGCTGGTAGAGGAGCCGGGCCTGGCCCAGCGTGTCCAGCGCGATGTTGGACAGCGCGATGTCCTCCTCCAGGATCGGCCCGTGGCCGCACCACTCCGACAGGCGCTGCGAATGCACCAGCGCGCTGTCGGCCAGCCGCAGCAGGCACTCCAGGTGCACGCTCACATGTGCCCCACGTCGTCCGGCAGGACATAGAAGGTCGGGTGCCGGTAGATCTTGTCGGCAGCCGGGTCGAAGAAGGGGTCGGCGTCCTCGTCGACCGACGCCGTGATCGCCGTCGACGGGACCACCCACAGGCTCACGCCTTCCTGGCGCCGGGTGTAGACGTCGCGCGCCATGCGCAGGGCCATGGCGGCGTCGGTGGCGTGCACGCTGCCGCAGTGCTTGTGCTCCAGCCCCTGACGGCTGCGCACGAACACCTCCCACAGCGGCCATTGGTCGGGGCGGGCCGCGCTGGCGGCCACGGGCTTGGGCGCCTCGGTCATGCCGCCACTCCCTGGGCGCGGACCGCCTGCTTGGCCGCATGGGCATTGGCGGCGTCCCGGACCCACTGGCCGTTGTCGTGGGCGCGCTGGCGCATGGCGGCGCGCTCTCGGTTGCAGGGGCCGTCGCCGTTGACCACGCGCCAGAACTCGGACCATTCGATGGTGCCGTAGTCCCAGTGGCCCGTCGCCTCGTTCCACTTGAGATCCGGGTCCGGGATGGTGAGCCCCAGCAGCTGCGCCTGCGGCACGGTGGCGTCGACGAAGCGCTGGCGCAGCTCGTCGTTCGACAGCCGCTTGATGCCCCATTTCATGGTCTGGGCCGAATGCACCGATTCGGCGTCGCTGGGGCCGAACATCATCAGCACCGGCCACCACCAGCGCTCGAACGCTTCCTGGGCCATGCGCTTCTGCTCGGGCGTGCCGTTGCACAGGGCCAGCATCGACTCGAAGCCTTGGCGCTGGTGGAAGGACTCTTCCTTGCAGATGCGGATCATCGCCCGCGCGTACGGCCCGTACGAACAACGGCAAAGCGGCACCTGGTTCATGATGGCGGCGCCGTCGACCAGCCAGCCGATGCAGCCGACGTCGGCCCACGTCGGCGTGGGGTAGTTGAAGATGCTGGAATACTTCGCCTTGCCCGACAGCAACGCGCCGATCATGTCGTCGCGCGACGCGTTCAGGGTCTCGGCGGCGGCATACAGGTACAGGCCGTGGCCCCCCTCGTCCTGCACCTTGGCCAGCAGGATCGCCTTGCGGCGCAGGCTGGGGGCGCGCGTGATCCAGTTGCCCTCGGGCAGCATCCCCACGACTTCCGAATGCGCGTGCTGGGAGATCTGCCGCACCAGCGTGCGGCGATAAGCCTCCGGCATCCAGTCCTGCGGCTCGATCTTTCGGTCCGCGGCGACGCGAGCGTCGAACGCTTCTTCGCGGCCGGCATCGCCGGCGGTTGCGTCTGCACCCGCCCGTTGGCCGGGCGTGCTGCCCATCAGGTCGATCGCCTGGGTGTACATGCGGGTCGTCTCCTGCGCTCTCGCTCGATCCGGCTAGTTTATAAGCCGACCGGTCGGACGGTCAATAGGTGGCTGGGGAATGGACGGCCGGAGTCCGTGTGGCGGGCGGACGTGCGGCCCGACTTGGTCCTCGCAGGGGATTTGACAGGCCGCCCACTCGCCGCGATAATCCACGGTTCCCTGGAGGGGTGCCCGAGTGGTTAAAGGGGGCAGACTGTAAATCTGTTGGCCTTGCGCCTACGTTGGTTCGAATCCAACCTCCTCCACCAGGGACCGATTCGGTGTGTCGGGTCGGTGGCAGGCGGTGTCGTGTAGTGCGCGCGGGTGTAGCTCAATGGTAGAGCAGAAGCCTTCCAAGCTTACGACGAGGGTTCGATTCCCTTCACCCGCTCCAGCGGTCCGGCACGCGCAGCAAGATTGCCCATGTGGCTCAGTGGTAGAGCACTCCCTTGGTAAGGGAGAGGTCACGCGTTCGATCCGCGTCATGGGCACCAATTTCTGAAGTCCGTCAGTTTCGGCCAACGCTTTTTTCTCGCGCAGCAGCACGTTCGGCAACCAGGAGTCTTCGTCATGGCAAAAGGCAAATTCGAGCGCACCAAGCCGCACGTGAACGTGGGGACGATTG